>Ga0187893_10001469_pt1 | contig 56227 bp, 35 predicted proteins | sample MA1701074metaG_FD_139574 | JGI IMG/M metagenome (GOLD analysis project Ga0187893, IMG submission 139574) | White microbial mat communities from a basaltic lava cave in the Kipuka Kanohina Cave System on the Island of Hawaii, USA - MA170107-4 metaG ...
AAAATGGAAAGATAGCAGAACATTGGGATGTAATACAGGAAGTGCCGGAGAAATCAGCGAACCCTCATCCAATGTTCTAAATAACACAATAGCTAAGTCTATGGCCAAAATAAATAAAATTGCATCAGCAGTATTTTGCCTGCTTATATCATTTGTTTCAGGAGCACAGACTGGTGATCTGACTATCCTGCAAAAGCGATGGCAGGCATTTTGGATAACAGTTCCCAATGAATCAACAGATGGGTATGGTGTTTATTTATTTAGAAAAACAATTGAGTTAAACACTAAACCCGGAACATTTATCATTCATGTTTCGGCAGATAACCGTTATAAATTATTTGTAAACGAAAAGCTTGTTTCGTTAGGTCCGGCACGGGGCGATTTAAGCCATTGGAATTTTGAGACGATAGATATAGCGCCTTATCTGAAAGCCGGTAAGAATATTTTAGCGGCACAGGTTTGGAATGAAGGTGAGTGGAAACCTGAAGCTCAAATCACTTTCAGAACCGGATTTATTCTTCAGGGAGCTACCAGCAACGAAGCTGCTGTCAATACCAATGAAAGTTGGAAATGTGTTAGGGATAATAGTTATGCCCCATTAAGATTTAATGCCCGGACATATTATGTATCTGGCGCCGGTGAAATTCGTAACATGGCAGTTCATCCAAGGCTATGGCAAAGCGAAAATTTTGACGATAACAGCTGGCAAAAGGCGAAGCAGATTTTTAATGGCTTGCCAAAAACCATTTTGGGGGCTTTTGGAACTACCAATGGCTGGATGCTTGTACCGTCGGCCATACCTCAAATGGAATTAAAAGATGAGCGTTTGGTAAAACTTGTTGATGTATCAGGTGCTGTTAATGTTCCCGCTGAATTTCCTGCTCAACAAAAAGAATTTACAATCCCTGCAGCATCAGCCATTACTATTATTTTAGACCAGTCCCATTTAACAAATGCCTATCCTGATTTATTTTTCAATGGTGGAAAAGACGCCACAATAACTATAAGCTATGCCGAAACGATGTTTGAAAAATATCCTGTAAAGGGAAATAGAAATGAAACCAAAGGAATGCAATTCTTCGGTCGTACCGATAGCCTGGTTTCGGATGGAACAAATGATCAGCGATTTACTACGTTAACATACCGGACGTACAGGTATGTTCAGCTAAAAATTATTACACAAAGCGAACCATTAGTTATAAAAGATTTTTATGGAACGTTCACCGGCTATCCATTTGAAATGAAAGCATCAGCAGCTGGAGTTGATGAAGAGATCAATAAAATATTAAACATCGGCTGGCGAACGGCCCGTCTTTGTGCTATGGAAACGTATATGGACTGCCCGTACTATGAGCAGTTGCAATACATAGGCGATGCCCGCATCCAGGCATTGGTTACATTGTATAACAGTGGCGATGAACGCATGGTTAAAAATGCCATTAACCTGATGGACTTTTCAAGACAGCCAGAAGGTGTTACATTAAGCCGCCATCCTTCTTATACCCCGCAATATATTCCTACATTTTCATTATGGTATATTGGAATGCTGCATGATTACAGCCGTTATGGTTCGGATGTTGAGTTTGTAAAAAACAAATTAGGTGGTACACGGGAAATCCTCGGTTATTTTAAAAATTATCAGCAACCTGATGGCTCATTAAAAAATGTTCCGCAGTGGATGTTTACTGATTGGGTTGATAACAATAAAGAATGGAGATTTGGAGTGGGGCCGATGGGCGCAAACGGCACTTCTGCTATACTGGATTTGCAATTGCTTTGGGCATACCAGTCAGCATCAGATCTTGAAATAAGTTTGGGAATGCCTGCCATCGCAGCTCATTATCAAAAATCAATCGGTCAGTTAAAGAAAACAATTATTGAAAAGTATTGGGATAAACAGAAGAAAATGTTTGCCGACCGTGAAGAAAAAGATGTTTTCTCCCAGCATGCCAATTCTTTGGCAATACTAACGGGCATAGTGAGCAAAGAGGAAATACCGGGACTTGCACTGCAATTACTCAACAATAAAAGTTTAGCGCCGGCCTCAATCTATTTTAAATATTATTTGCACCAGGCTTTAATAAAAGCAGGGTTAGGTAACGATTACTTGAAGTGGCTGGATAAATGGCGGGAAAATATACAAATGGGTTTGACAACATGGGCCGAGACTTCTGATCTGGCAAACACAAGATCTGATTGTCACGCATGGGGTGCAAGTCCCAATATTGAGTTTTACAGAACAATACTTGGAATAGACAGTGACGCTCCCGGATTTGCTGAAGTGAAAATTGAACCGCATTTAGGCAATCTGAAAAGCATTGGTGGAGAAATGCCACATCCAAAAGGAAAAATAGCTGTGCAATACAAAGTTTCAAATGGAAAGATCAATGCCTTAATCAATCTGCCAGAAAAAGTTGATGGCAAGTTTGTATGGAAAAACAAAAGTTATCATTTGAAACCGGGTAGAAATGTAATTAATTTATAAATCATTAAAAATTAAATAAAGTGAGTACAATAGACCGAAGAAGATTTTTAAGCAACATCTCATTGGCAACAGCCGCCGTTGCAGTTCCCAATTTTGTATATGCTTCTTTTTTTAGGCCGGAAGAATATATAGTAACGGAAACTACTTACGGAAAGATAAAAGGCATAAGAGTTAAAGCGGTCAATATCTTTAAGGGCATTCCTTATGCAGGAAAAATTTCCGGCGACAGGCGTTTTAGAAGACCTGCTCCGTTGCAACCATGGACAGGCGTTCGGGATGCATTGCAGTTAGGAGCTCCGGCTATTCAGCCACCCAATCAAACACGTGGATTGAATGAACCAAAGCCCGATGAGGATTGTCTGTTTCTGAATGTTTGGACACCCGCCAATGACAATAAAAAACGGCCTGTAATGGTGTATAATCACGGAGGTGGTTTTGCAACAGGTTCAGGGGGCGCAGTTGACCAGGACGGCGCTAATCTTGCCCGCAATTTTGATGTGGTTGTTGTAGAAACAAATCACCGGCTTGGCATAATGGGATTTCTTTACTTAGATGAGATAGGAGGAACTGACTATGCAGGTTCAGGAAATAATGGTACGCTGGATATAGTGGAAGGTCTGAAGTGGGTGAATGCGAACATTGCTCAATTTGGAGGAGATCCCAATAATGTGATGATTTGGGGTGAGTCTGGCGGTGGCGCAAAAACATCCTGCTTATATGCTATGCCGGGTGCAGCGCCGTATTTCAGCAAAGCATCTATTGAAAGCGGGCCGGGTGTACGCATGCTGCCTAAAGAAGCAGCCATTGAAATGACCGCTATCGTTTTAAGAGAATTGAACATTGCTTCAAAGGATTGGAAAAAATTACTCAATGTACCCACCGCAGATCTGCTGGTTATTCAATCAAAAATATCTGCGCTGATGTCTCAATCGGAATACAGCAAAAAGAATGGTAGTGTAGGTTTTGTGCCAAATGATTTTGCGCCGGTGGTGGATGGCATTGCACTTCCGCATCATCCCTTCGACCCGGCTGCCCCGGCTATCTCTGCCAACAAACCGCTGATGACAGGATGGAATGAAGATGAGTTTACCTTTTTTGCCATGGCATTCGGAGATACGGAAGCACTGAAACCCGGTTTTTCATTTGATGCATTGCCTGCAAAATTGGAAAGGCAATTCGGCGCCGATGCAAAAAAGATTGTTGATACCTACAGGCACACCATGCCCAATGCATCTGCGGCAGACGTTTGGGTTGCCATCACATCCATCAACATGATGGGTCTCGGCTCCATTAAAATAGCCGAACGAAAATTTAAACAACAAGGAGCACCGGTTTATTTATACAATTTCGGGTACAAATCAGAAGCGAAAGTACCCGGAACGGATTACCCGTTTGGTACTCCGCATGCAATGGATATAACTTTTAAATTCAACAATGAAGTAGCCGGAGCGAAAGCAGGTTTTTTAAGCGGCAACAAACCCGAACGTTTTACCGCATCGCACAATTTTGCAGAATTATGGACAAGTTTTGCACGAACTGGAAAACCTTCAGCTAAAAATGCTCCTGAATGGCCGGCTTATAATTTAACCACCAGGGCTACCATGCGTATTGATACAAACTGTGAAATAATCAAAGACCGTTTTAAAGATGAATTGGCTATGTGGAGATCAATAGGGAAATTATAATCACATTCTTAAAGATGGCTGCCACCCGGCATAGGCCAAAAATAAAAGTAGCAAATATGCATCGTCGGAACTTCATTAAAAACTCTTCTTTAATTGCTGCCGGAACATTCGGTTTAACTCTGCAGGAGCTCCATGCTATTACCGGCAACTTTGGAAAAAGCCCTCTTATGCCTGCCATATTTATTGGACATGGTACGCCAATGAATGCAATAAATGATAATGCATTTACACAATCACTTACAAAACTTGGCAAAGATTTACCAAAGCCCAATGCGATCGTTGTTGTATCGGCACATTGGCTCACGGATAAAACATTTGTTTCGGTAAACCCCGCTCCTAAAACCATTTATGATTTTGATGGATTTCCCGAAGCTTTATATAAAGTAAAATATGAACCCAAAGGGCAACCGGAATTGGCAAAGGAAGTAAAGAGTTTAGGTTCGAAAATACCCATTCATGAAGATAATGGTATGGGGCTCGACCATGGCGCATGGACTGTTTTGAGACATATATATCCGAAGGCGGACATCCCGGTTTTTCAAATATCAATTGATTATTATAAACCACCACAGTTTCATTATGAGTTGGGGCAACTATTGAAAAAATTAAGAGAGAAAGGCGTATTGATAATTGGCAGCGGAAATATAGTACATAATCTTGGCTATATCAAACCTAAAGGTGAGGCTTATGATTGGGCAATAGAATTTGATAAGGTCGTAAAAGATCATTTGGACAAAGGAGATTTTATGCCGCTTGTTAATTATCAAAAATTGGGTAAAACAGCACAAATGTCAATCCCTACGCATGACCATTATACACCGATGCTATATGTGCTTGGGATGGCTAACAAAAATGAACATATCAAATACTTGCATGAAGGCTTGGAATTAGGAAGCATAAGTATGCGGAGCTTTATGATAGGTTGATTGAAAGCAAATAAAACAACCAATTTGAAGCCCGGAAAGATGACTTTCCGCTTAAACAGTAAAAAATACTCAATGAAAGACAGCACAGGATAGTTGCTTAACCAGGCAGGAGTACTTTTAATTTTTAAACTTGTCATCATGAAAAAACTTGTGTTGCTTTCTGCATCAGCCTTTGTGTCCCTCGCAGCATTTTCTCAAACTACTCCGGCATCAAATGATCTGTATAAAAATTTTCTAACACCACCCAACGCTGCTAAACCCCGTGTGTGGTGGCACTGGATGAATGGCAATATCACTAAAGACGGTATTCAAAAAGATCTGGATTGGATGAAGCGGGTGGGTATTGGTGGATTTCAAAACTTCGATGCTAATTTGTTTACTCCCGTAGTGGTGCCTAAGAAACTGGTGTTTATGACTACCGAATGGAAAGACGCATTCAAATTCACTACGGCATTAGCAGATAAAAACGGTCTTGAAATGGCCATTGCCGGTTCACCCGGATGGAGTGTAACAGGCGGTCCCTGGGTAGAGGCAAAAGATGGAATGAAAAAATATGTTTGGACAGAAACAAGAATCACAGGCGGCCAAACCTTTAATGGAAAATTGCCCCAACCTGCTTCAACAACGGGTAAATTTCAAAATGCAGAAGTCCCTAAAACAACGACGCTGGGCGAAGCAACTGCTGTGTTGCCTGCTTATTATGCTGATGCTGCAGTTATCGCTTATCGTTTACCACAGACGGATAAATATATTACAGAATTGAACCCCAAAGTGAGTTCAAGCGGTGGCAATTTTAATTTAAAAGACTTAACTGATGCGAACTTAAACAGCACAAATTTATTACCCCCTATGGCGGTGGGAGAAGACATGTGGATTCAATACGAATTTGAAACGCCTCAAACATTTAAAGCTTTTTCGATTGTTGGCGCAAATCATATTGCATTGGAAGATTTTAACGGCGGCCCGCTTAACAGGTCTTTGAAAGTGAGCGACGATGGCGTGAACTTTAAAGAAGTTGCAACTGTTTCAGGCAGTATAGTACCGCACAATACAGTAAGTTTTCCTGCTGCAAGCGCCAAATATTGGAGAATAACTTTTAAGACATTACCTCCACCTGTTAATCCTTTTGCGGCTATGTTTGGCGGCAATCCTGTGGCTGAAAAACCTGATGGTGTAAACGTTGCAGAATTTGTTTTGCACAATACCGACCGCATTGACCAATTTGAAGACAAAGCGGGTTTCACACCCTGGAAAGAAGATATCAAAACATTTATTCCTCAAAGTGTAGATGTCATTCCAGCAGAAGCTGTCATTGATCTCACTTCAAAAATGCAGGCCGATGGCAGTTTGATCTGGACACCCCCCTTTGGGGGGCAGGGGGGCTGGATTATCATACGTTTTGGTTATTCATTGACGGGCCGTCAGAATCATCCTGCATCACCTGAAGCAACGGGTTTAGAGGTTGATAAATTAGATAAAGATGCCGTGAGAAAATACATCAACACCTACCTCGATATGTATAAAGATGCAACCGGCGGTTTGATGGGAGCAAAGGGACTTCAATGCATGATTCTTGATAGTTATGAAGCCGGCCACATGACATGGACAAAGACTTTCCCCGAAGAATTCAAAAAGAGAAGAGGTTATGATATTTTGAAATGGTTGCCCGTACTTACAGGCAGAATTGTTCAAAGTGCAGAAGCGAGTGAAAAGTTTCTTTGGGATTTCAGAAAAACAATTGGGGAATTGATTGCCGTAAATCATTATGATGTCATTGGCGAAGAACTTCACAAACGGGGAATGAAGCGCTATACTGAATCGCATGAAGACAAGCGCATCTATTTAGCAGACGGTATGGATGTAAAACGTAATGCTGATATACCTATGTCGGCAATGTGGACGCCGGGCAGCCTGGCCGGTGGCGCAGATGAAGAAGTACGCAGCGAAGCAGACATAAGAGAAGCGGCTTCTGTAGCGCATATTTATGGAAAAAATTTTGTGGCAGCAGAATCAATGACGTCAATTCAAAATGCTTTTAGCTTTCATCCTGAAAAATTAAAGCGGACGGCTGATCTGGAAATGGCTTCGGGTTTGAACCGGTTTGTTGTTCATACTTCTGTGCATCAGCCGCTCGATGATAAAAAACCAGGCTTTTCACTTGGGCCCTTTGGTCAATACTTTACCCGCCAGGAAACCTGGGCAGAACAAGCAAAGGCATGGATGGATTATCTGGGCCGGAGTTGTTACTTATTACAACAAGGTAAGTTCGTTGCCGATGTTCTTTATTTCTACGGAGAAAATACAAACATTACCTGGCAATTCAGAAATAAACTGCCCAACATAGCAGGTTACGAATTTGATTTTTGCAATTCATCGGCTCTTCAAGTAATGCAGGTTAAAAACGGAAAAATTGTTGCACCCAGCGGTGCATCGTACAGTCTATTGGTGTTAGATGAAAGCGCTAAGAAAATGACACTACCGGTTTTAAAAAAGATAAAAGCATTGGTAAATGCAGGAGCAAAAGTAGCAGGCATTAAACCTGAAAAATCACCGAGCCTTAGCGATAATGATCCAGAATTCCAGGCTATCGTTAATGAAATTTGGAATAACAACAATTCTAATGTAAGTGCTTCACAAAATTATAGTGAGATACTCAATGCAAATAATATAACCGAAGATGTAAGGATCAGTAATGCAAAATCTAAGATTGTATATGTTCACCGGCGAACAGAAGAACAGGATTTTTATTGGCTGAATAGCCGCAGTGAGAATATGAACGAAGCAGAAATCAGTTTTCGTGTAACAGGTAAGACGCCTGAACTCTGGCATCCTCAAACCGGTAAAACAGAAAAATTATCTTATCAAATCAAAGATGGCAGGACGATCATTCCACTCAAATTTGAATCATGGGATGCTTATTTTATCATCTTTAAAAACAAGACAACGGTTAACAGTTATACCAAACCAGTTGCCACAGAAAAAAAATTAAACACAATTACCGGCGAGTGGAATATTAAATTCCAGGATGGTCGTGGTGCGCCTGCTGCTATTAAAATGAACGAATTAAAATCATGGTCTGAAAATGAAGATAATGGTGTAAAATACTTTTCAGGTACTGCTACATATCAAAAAACAATCAATGCTTCTGCAAGATGGTTTGCAAAAGGCGCTGAAGTATGGATTGATCTTGGTGATGTAAAGAATATTGCTGAAGTAAAAGTGAACGGAAAACCATTGGGCATTGTATGGAAAAACCCATTCAGAATTAATGCAACAAATGTTTTAAAAGCAGGTGATAATAAAATTGAAATAAGCGTTACCAATCTTTGGGTAAACCGTTTGATCGGCGATCAGCAACCCGGAGTAACTAATAAGATCACTTATACCACAATGCCTTTTTACCAGGCGAGTTCAAAATTGTTGCCATCGGGATTGCTGGGGCCAGTGCAAATTATTTCGATCTCAAAATTATGAGTTATAGGAAAATAGATTAATCGGTTGCTATTGCACGGAACGAGTACTGGCTATTTTTTGTTGCGTTTTTTATCTATTTTGCATTGAATGAAATATTTACTGCTCGCCATTTTGAATTTTACAGTTTGTATTTGTCAGGCACAAAAGAATTTTAAAAAAGGCCATATAGTCAACAACGATGGGGAAATTATCTCCGGTTATATTAACTATCGGGAAAAAATAAAAAGCCCGGTTTCCGTTGAATTTAAAAAAAATAAAGATGAAAGATCCAGCATTTATACTGTTCGTGATCTGAAGTCTTTTGAGATTACCGGATTTGAAAGTTATGCAAGGTATAGCTGTAAGGTGAGTATGGATTACAGAGATTTGAATAATCTTGCAAGAGGAAATGATACTGCCTATAAAACAGACACTTTATTTATGCGGGTGTTGGAAACCGGGAAATATGTGGATATGTTAAGTTATCAGGACAAAATAAAGATCCGGTTCTATATCAAAGCGATTAGTGACAGTATTCCGCAGGAGTTAGTGTGTAAAGCTTATCTTGACCCCAATAAAAATTTAGATGTTGTTGTTGAAGTAAATGATTTTCGATATCAGCTAATGCAATATGCTGAACAACATAAAGCAGCTAATGACGCTTTTAATACAAAAGCTGTAGCGGCAAATTACAATCGGGATGATTTGCGAAAACTTGTCCGCCTCATTAACGGAAATAGTGAGGGTAACACAATGCAGAATAACCCACCCGCTGGCAGTAAAAAGTGGTTCAGGTTCATTGCCGGCGCCGGGGTAAGCAGGTCTTCAATTCGTTATTCCGGGATCGCCACGAACAATGACAGATTCAGTTTTCCTGATTCGTATTCGCCGCTTATAAGTTCTGGCTTCGATGTTATTTTTAAACCGGCAATTGGCCGCTTTCTCGTCAGGCAAGAGTTTTCTTATTATAAGGCCGCCTATAAGGGAACACCGGCAAGCGATCGCCCCAGCTCTGTTTATATTCATTCCTACAACTTCAGGCAGCAGCTATTTTATTCAACTACATCGCTGCTTTATAATTTTTACAATAAAAATAATTACAAACTTTTTTTGGCAGGCGGCATCAACGTCTACCTGATGGGTTATCCGGAAAACAGACATTATATAACAGCTTTCAATCAAACGAATGAAACCACTCCTATGTATTTTCGAAAATCATTTGTAGGCGCCAGCGTAAGGGCGGGAGCAACTTTAGCAAATCATCTGTCGGTTAGTTATATTTATGAAACTCCTTTAAGTATGACTCTTTACACTCAATTTGATTATAAGCTTTCCTCGCATCAGCTAAGGTTCAACTATCTATTTTGACAATAGTATTTATGTCCGTATCGTTTTGCAGCAAAAGGGTTTTATAAATAACATATTTCGCCCCCCCAAAAAAAAGCAACGTACTGTCATCTATAATACGAGAATATGAAAAATGCAATTTTATTGTTATTACTGCGAGGCATCTTTGCTGCATGTAATAACAACCAACCTGAAGCAACTAACGGTGCAGATTCTGATGCAACATCTTTCTGTTGGTACAGGCAATGCATTTACACTTCCAGAACGTTTCTTTTTGTCAGATGGAGTATTAAACGCAACAGTATAGCCGCTTTAATCAATATCGTTTAGCTGCTAATCACCGGTTAGATCTTGCCGCTATTTATACATCCCAAACAAAAGCCCTCCAATAAAGGAGGGCTTCGCCGGGTGAGGGCTCCTGGTATACAATCATCTATTGGTATTATTTCCAACCACCACCCAACGCTTTGTAAACATCAACGAAACTATTTAATTGCTGCTGCTTGGTTTCAACCAATTCCATCTTTGCTTCCAATGCATCACGTTGTGTGAGCAATACTTCCATATAATCGGCCCTTGCAGAACGGAACAGGTCGTTTGCAATGCTGATTGATTGTGTAAGCGCCTGCACCTGTTGTTCTTTCTGGTTATAACTATTGCGCAGGTTATTGATCTTCGACAATTGATTGGCTACATCAATATAAGCATGAATCAGTGAACGCTCATAATTATACACTACCTGTATTTGCTTTGCATTTGCATTGGCATAATTGGCTTTGATGGCGTTCTTATTAATGAGCGGTGCAACAAGATCGCCTGCCAATGAATAAAGGAGCGACTCCGGTGTGCGAATTAAATATACCGGGTTAAATGCATTGTAACCGAAGGATGCAGAAATTGCCAGCGAAGGATAGAACTGTGCTTTCGCAACTTGTACATCCAGTTTCGCTGCCATCAATTCTAACTCTGCCTGTTTAATATCGGGGCGATTCGCCAGCAATTGTGACGGAAGCCCCGGCTGAATAGCGGCTGGCACAAGCGTTGAAAACGATTGGCTGCTGCGTGCAATTGGTTGCGGGTAACGGCCTAACAGGAAATTGATCCTGTTCTCCGTTTCAACGATCTGTTGCTGAATACCGTACTGTAAACTTTTTGTTTTCAAAACTTCTGCTTCGAATTTTCGTACAGCTAATTCCGTTACTCTTGTAGCTTCTTTTTGCAGTTTTACAATTTCCAGTGCATTATTAAGAATATTGATGTTCTGTTGTACGATCTGCAACTGGTTATCGAGCGCCAGTAATTCGTAGTAGGAGTTGGCTACTTCGGCAACAAGATTGGTTACTGCAAAATGTTTACCCTCAATGCTGGCGAGGTATCGTAACACTGCTGCCTTTTTTGCATTGCGTAGTTTTTCCCAAATATCCAGTTCCCATGTTGCATAAGCGGCTACAGAAAATTCGCTGTTCGCTTCAACAGCTTTCTTGTGTCTTTTGATATCAAGGTTATCATTCACAGCTTCCCGCCATGTAAACCGTCCATCTTTTTGGTAACCACCACCGGCTTTTAATCCAACAAACGGAAGGTATTCCCCTTTGCGTGCCTGGATCTCATTTTTTCCGATCTCAATTTCCTGTAAGATGATGTTCAGCTCCTGGTTATTCAACAGTGCTGTATCAATCAATGCTATGAGGTGCGGATCGGTAAAATATTCTTTCCATTGGAGTGTTGCCGAATTGATGCTGTCCTGCGGGTTGTTATAACCCGCGGGAACAAATTTGTTTTCTGTTTTGTTAGTAAGCGCAGGTATTTTACAAGCCCACAAACAAAGCATCATCAACCCAACGGCAGTGTATTTAGTTATTGTCTTGTTTATCATTTTTTTTTCTGCTTTTGGTTAATAATGTTTTGAGACGTTTCAGAAGAGCGTTCTCAGAATTGCTCTCTACATAATCTTCACTCAACGGATTTACATCTTCATCCTGTATAAGTTTTCTGCCTTCAGCCAGCTTACCGAAAATGAAGTAAAGCCCGGGAATGATGAGTACACCGAAGATGGTACCGAACAACATGCCGCCTAATGCCGATGCACCAATGGTATGGTTACCCACTGCACCGGCACCCGAAGCCAACACCAACGGAATTAACCCGGCAATAAAGGCGAAGGAGGTCATTAAGATCGGACGGAAACGAGCTTTTGCACCTTCGATCGCAGCATCAAAAACAGACATGCCTTCGTTGTTTTTCTGAACGGCAAACTCAACAATCAATACTGCGTTTTTACCTAACAAGCCTGCCAGCATGATCAAACCAATTTGTGCATACACATCATTGGCAAGTCCCATTGCTTTCAGCAGGAAGAAAGAGCCGAATATACCGGGGATCAACGATATGAGTACTGCAAATGGAAGAATGAAACTTTCATATTGAGCTGCAAGTACCAGGTAAACGAATACGATTACCACAAGAAAAATATAAATGGACTCATTGCCTCTTCGGGATTCATCATAAGAAAGACCTTCCCAGGCAATATCGTAACCACGCGGAAGATTTTCTTTGGCCACTTCCCTGATAGCTTTAATAGCATCGCCTGTTGTATAACTTTTTGCAGGCTCACCATTGATCAGGGCCGAAGTGTATAAATTGTAACGGGTAATTTCATTGGGGCCCTGTGTTTTTTTGATGTGCATAAATGCTGAATAGGGCACCATTTCTCCTTTATCGTTTTTGATAAAGAGATTAAGAATATCCGATGGAAGTTTCCGATAAGCAGGATCGGCCTGGGTATATACTTTGTAGTAATTATTAAAGCGGATAAACCCTTGCTCGTAAGTACTGCCAATGAGGATATTCAGGTTCTCCATTGCCTTGCCAATGGAAACTCCTTTTTGCATGGCCAATTCATTATCTACAATCAGTTCGTATTGCGGATAGTTCGCTGCATAGAATGAAAATATACCAGCCAGTTCTTTTCGTTCCTTTAATGCTTTTACAAACTCATTGTTTATTTTATCGAATTCCTGGTAATCTACTTCACTGTTTTTATCTAACAAACGCAACGCAAAACCAGACGATGCACCATAACCGGGAACAGCAGGTGGTTCGAAAAATTCCAGTGTTGCACCAATGTCTTTTGTCTTTTCTTCCAGTTCTTCGATGATCTCTTTTACGGTATGTTTTCGATCCGACCAGTCTGCAAGGTTAATCAAACAAGTACCGGCATTGGAGCCACGGCCTTCACTAAGAATTTCATAACCTGCCATAGACGTTACTGATTCTACACCTTCAACTGTCCTGGCAATTTTTTGAAGCTGGCTTGATACTTCGTTTGTTCGCTCAAGCGTGGTGCCGGGAGGGGTTTGAATGATACCGTAGATCTGCCCCTGGTCTTCACCTGGTACAAATCCTCCGGGAAGTATTTTATTTACACCAACAATCCCAAATACAAATGCAATAAGTACGGCAAAGGTTACCAGTCTTCTGTTAACGATAAAGCCGAGTACCTTTGTGTATCTTCCTGTAAGGCGTTCAAAGTTTTTGTTGAACCAGTCAATGAACAATGCAACAGGCGATTTTTTTCGTTTTTGTCCGTGATTGTTTTTTAAAATGATGGCACAAAGTACTGGTGTAAGCGTAAGGGCTACAACACCCGAAATCATAATGGAGGTTGCCATTGTGATCGAAAACTGGCGATACAATACACCCACAGGCCCGGTCATAAACGCTACCGGTACAAATACAGCGATCATGATGAGCGTAATGGCGATGATGGCACCGCCAATTTCATCCAACACTTTTTTAACTGCGTTTAATGGTGAAGAATGATCGCTTTCCATCTTCACATGAACCGCTTCCACTACTACAATCGCATTATCCACCACAATACCGATTGCTAACACCAATGCAAAAAGCGTAACCAGGTTAATACTTAGATCAAAAATTTGCATGAAGATAAACGCCCCGATCAGCGATACCGGAACCGCAATAATAGGAATGAGGGTAGAGCGCCAATCGCCAAGAAAAAGAAACACCACCAATGCCACAAGGATAAATGCTTCAACCAATGTATGAACCACTTTTTCAATTGAGGCATCTACAAACTTCGATACATCGTAGTTGATTTGATAATCTATACCCGGCGGAAAATCTTTCTTTAATTCATCCAGTTTTGTTTTTACTTCTTCAATTACTTTGTTGGCATTACTGCCGGGGTTTTGTTTTAACACCATTGCCGCAGAGGGGTAACCATCTTTGTTGGTATAAATATCTACGAACTCACTGCCGGATTCAACTTCGGCCACATCTTTTAACCGAAGCATTTCGCCATTGGAATTAGCACGGATAATAATGTTTTTGTACTCTTCCGGTTTGTTATACCAGCCTTTGTAAGTAAATACATATTCCAGCGATTGTGCAGTACGCCCCGAACTTAAGCCTACACGTCCCGGGCGGGCCAATACGCTTTGTTCGTCAATGGCTTCCAATACTTCATCTGCAGAAATATTATAAGCCCGCATCCGGTCGGGTTTTAGCCATACACGAATAGAGTATGCACGGCTGCCAACAAGGTTTGCTCTTCCCATACCTTCGATACGTTGTATCTCCGGGATGATGTAGGTATTGGCATAGTTGAACAGGAATTTTTCATCGAGATTTTTATCCTTGCTAAACAGGTTTACATACATGAGCATGCTCGGCTGTATGGGTGTAACAATTACACCTTCCCGTTGCACGAGTGGAGGAAGATTGGTCCAAACCTGGTCAACCCTTGATTTTACACGGGCTGCTGCAATGGTAGGATCGGTGCCGGGTTCAAAAATTATTTGAATAGTTGCCTCACTGGCACTGGTTGCATCCGAAATAATGTACTGCATGCCCTGTACACCATTGATGGCTCTTTCGAGAATGGTTACGGTAGATTTAATGAGCACATCTGCGTTGGAGCCGGGAAACTCGATAAAAATATTTACCCGTGGCGGTGCAATCTCCGGAAACTGTGCGATCGGTCTTGTTACAATTGCCATCACTCCGAGGAAAACAATGGCCAGCGAAAGGGCAATAGCAAGAACCGGTCTTTTTATAAATTTACGAAACATGATGTTTAATATTTAAGGTTCCTGCTTTATTCAGCATGTAAATGTGATAGTTCGTCCAATACTTTGGTAAATGGTTGAAAATTGATTTTTACTTTATCATTGTTTTTCACCTTACGCAAACCGTCAATCAGTATTTTATCGTTAGCACTAAGGCCATCAACCACCGTATATAAATGTGGCAATTCAACGCCAACAGTAATTTGTTGCGATTTTACCACACCATTGGGATCTACTACGTACGCAAATTTTTTGTCTAATACTTCGAAGGTTGCTGCTTGTGGAATAATGATGCCTTGCTTTACCGGTACAGTTACAAGAATATTTCCTGTTTCACCATGGCGTAACAAACCTTTGGGATTTGGGAATGCCGCTCTGAACGAGATGTTTCCTGTTTCATTATTAAAATCGGCTTCAATGGTTTCAATAACACCGGGGTGGTCGAATAATTGATTATTGGCCATTTGCAGTTGTACATTCTTCATGCCACTGCTTGTTTCATTCTTTTTGTAGTTGAGGTATTCTGTTTCCGGCACATTAAAATACACCCACATTCTGCTATTATCAGAAAGGGAAGTCATCAGTTCGCCTTCATCAATCAAACTACCTTGTTTAACCAAAAAACGATCTATAATACCATCGAATGGCGCTCGTATTTCGGTAAACTGTAAATGAACTTGTTTTAATGCCAACTCGGCCTTAGCCATATCTAACCTGGCTTTTGCCATTGATAATTCGTTCGGCGATACCACGTTTTTATCGGCGAGTGTTTTTGTGTTTTGGTATTCGATACCGGCCAGAGTAACTTCTGCCTCTGCTTTTTGTTTTTCTGCTTCGTAAAGTTTAGGCATAATGCGGAACAATAGTTGTCCTGCCTTTACAAAATGCCCTTCATCAACATAGATGTTTTCGAGATACCCTTTTTCTTGTGCCCGTATTTCGATATGCCGGCTGGATTGAATTTGACAAACATATTCTTTGGTAATGGATGTGTCCATCAAAGCCGGGCTGGTAGCCAGAAGCTTCGTTTCCACTTCTTTTTTTTCTTCTTTCGATTTGCAGCTTGTAACGAACAGGGCCATGCACAAGCCCAGGAGTAAAAGCATTTGTTTCATAAAACTGATGTGTATTTTTTTTGATGATTGTTTCGAAAACGGGAACATACCCAGGAAAACTGTTCAGGAGCAGGCATGTGATTTAAAGCAAGAGGTGCTTTAGCAATAAACTGTCTTAAATACGGAAAACGCACAAGCTGATGTGCTTGCTGGTAGATGGTGCAGCAAATAAACGCTGATCGGTTGATCGGTTAGCTGTTAACTGCCCGTTAGTAATAACCGGGTAAAAAATAGCGGGGGCGTTGTAAACAAACGCTGTAGCAGTTGTATTTTTTTTCGATGGGGAACGAATATCCTCCTCATCTTCTTCATCCGGTTCTTCCGTGCCAGACTGTGGCATATCGTACCGATCGGCAGAGTTCGGCGAATCCGGTAATGAAGAACGGGATAGCATTGGTTGCTTTATGCCAAACCCGTAAGGAGTTGTTGTTTTAGCAGGTACTGTTGTTTTCCTGGAAACAAGTGTGCTCCTGTATTTGTCACTGTTCAGTTTCTGTGTGAAAAAGGGTGGAGCAGCAGACTGTAACTTGCAAAAGTGAAGTACGGATGATTCTTTAACCATCGAACTGCTTTTAGAAATTGCTCCTTCATTATTGTTTTGTTGCTGCCATACGTTTGCAAACAAGTTGTTTATGTTGCCATAAGCAGCCCGTTCTCCCAAAAGGAGTGTAGCAAAACAAATGAATCGTAAAAAAGCAACTAACATTAAATCGGAAACGAATAACCGGTGAACAAATACTTTATAGTGCAGGCAAAAGTTGGAGCGATCAACGATCGTGTAAATGTGTATCAGATCCTGATACGACGATGATAAAGATAAGGTTTTGTTTTTTTAAACGTAGCAGGTTCCTCTAACAGATGTTGCTGCTTGCGGAAAGATGCCGGTTGAGGCTCTTCAGCTGCAGTATGCAAGAGTATGTATGCATGCGCAGCAGGAAACTGTTTCTTCTCCCAAACTGCTTCGTCTTCGCTTACTTCAAATAAACAAGTAAGAAATTCAAAATCGGGAACATTTTTTTGTTGAAGTGGACTGTACTGCTGTGTGTACGTTGCAGTGAGCTGATGATTGTTTGCAGGTGCAACTGCTGTACCTCCGGAGGGGAAGAGTAGTTTTGAAAGTAACAGTATAAACGAAACTACATTGATCGGCACAGGAACGAATACGATTAATTTTTCTCAAATTGCTCTGCTTACGCAAAAGCTGCGCAAAAGTAGGGGGTTTTCTGCGACAGTGAAGCGGGTGATTGTTAAAAAATAAAAAGACTGCATCAGTAGAATGAATTGCTTACGCTTGTTCATTTCATGTAAGTGTGGTGAAAGCGAAGTCAATGTCAATCCCCAGCGAAAACAAGATAAGTATCGGGAGCGATACTATATTGTACTGCAGTTCGGCTTCGCTCACTACTGGTAAAAAAAACGACTAAAACGGCTTTTAAATCTGGCAGAAAGTTTTAGTCACAATTCTGTTTCGGTAAATGAAGATCAGTCTTCAATCATCACAAGACAGTGCATGACAGTTGGAAAACCCCTGTGATTTAGTTTTGAGTTTTACTTGCTATACTGAATAAAATCATTAACGAATGCAGGTCATATTAGGAGTTATCTTTCATTTTATCGGCGGTTTTGCGTCGGGCAGTTTTTATATTCCTTACAAAAAAGTAAAGGGCTGGCATTGGGAAAGCTATTGGATCGTTGGCGGTTTGTTTTCCTGGCTTATTGTGCCGCCATTGGCTGCATGGCTTACCATTCCCGGTTTTGGCGATATTATTACAGGCACAGAATTTCCGACTCTCTGTTATACTTTCATTTTTGGTTTATTGTGGGGTATTGGCGGATTGACTTATGGCCTCGGCGTTCGATATCTTGGTGTATCGCTGGGCAGCAGTATCATTCTTGGTCTGTGTATGGTGTTTGGCGCATTGATACCATCCATTTATTATGATTTTTCACCTGTAGCAGGTAAGGATACTTTCAGTATGATGGCAGGTTCCACCTGGGGCTTGACTGTATTGGCCGGACTATTAGTTTGTGTTTTGGGCATTATAATTTGCGGCAAAGCGGGAATGATGAAAGAAAAACAATTGAGTGCTCTTCCATCCGAGTCGCATGGCATGGCAGTAAAAGCCGAATACAAGTTTGGGCTTGGAATGTTTGTTTCTATTGTTTCCGGTGTGCTTAGTGCCTGTTTTAATTTTGGTTTGGAAGCAGGACAGTCATTGGCTGTTGTAGCTAACGATGCATGGAAAGCGTCGAATCCCGGTGAAGGAGAATTTTTATACCGCAACAATGTGATCTATGTTGTTTTGTTATGGGGCGGTCTTACTACCAATTTTATCTGGTGTATGATACTGAATGCCCGTAACAAAACATTTGGCGATTATACCAATAAAAAAACACCGTTGCTTTCCAATTATCTTTTTGCAGCGTTAGCCGGCACTACCTGGTTTTTACAATTTTTCTTTTACGGAATGGGAGAAAGCAAATTGGGCAATGGGCCCAGCTCATGGATACTGCACATGGCGTTTATCATTTTAGTGGCCAATATGTGGGGATTGTTTTTGAAAGAGTGGAAAGGAGTGAATAAGAAAACAATTACGACGATCGTAGCAGGCATTATCATCATCCTGTTATCAGTATTGCTGGTGGGATATGGAAATTCGTTGAAGTAGTGAATGGTGAGTAGTGAGTGGTGAATAATGAGTGAATATTAATAATGAGCATTTATATACAGAATTGAAATTTGAGTGTTATGTGTCCGGCTGGCGAATATCTATTGATCTTCCGTTGCGCCTGCCCCGACGAGGACCCCGATAGCAATCGGGGGACGGAACTCGGGGTCGCACACTTCAACGTTCAGAACTCTGTTGAGCATTTAAAAAAAATTATATGAGTACGGCAACAACAACTTTTAAACATGTGAGCTACTTGTGGGATGAATCAAAAGCAGCATCAATGGCGGGCGATGAAGTAGCTTTATTAGTATATCGTTCCAATTTATTAGGAGCAGATTTAAGACTGACCAACTATGGGGGAGGCAATACTTCCTGTAAAGCGATGGCTAAAGATCCGCTGACAGGAAAAGAAACAGAAGTGATGTGGGTAAAAGGAAGTGGCGGTGATTTAGGCACCATGAAGAGAAGTGGCCTTGCTGCATTATATGTTGACAGGTTAAGAGCTTTGAAAAATATTTACAAAGGAATTGAATTTGAAGACGAGATGGTGGAGCTCTTCAATCATTGCATTTATGATTTATCATCAAAGGCTCCTTCTATTGATACGCCGTTGCACGGTTTTTTGCCATTCAAGCATATAGATCATTTGCATCCTGATGCCGCTATTGCTATTGCAGCAGCCAAAGATGGTGAACGAATCACCAAAGAATTGTTTGGTGGCACCATTGGTTGGGTAAAATGGCAAAAGCCAGGGTTTGACCTGGGTTTGCAATTAAAACAATGCCTTGATGAGAATCCCGGTATTCGTGGTATCATGCTGGGATCGCATGGGTTGTTTACCTGGGGCGATACGGCTTATGAAAGCTATATGAATACTTTGGAAGTGATAGAAAGATGTGCTCAATACCTGGAAGATAACTATGGCAAGAAAGGCCCTGTTTTTGGCGGACAAAAGATTCAATCTTTGGACAAAGAAGAAAGATTAAAGAAAGCAGCAACTCTTGCTCCCGTACTTCGCGGCTTCTGTTCATCACAAACAAAAATGATTGGTCATTTTACTGATGATGACAGGGTACTTCAATTCATTAACTCCAATGACCTGGATAAGCTGGCACCGATGGGTACCAGTTGTCCTGATCATTTTCTCCGTACAAAAATTTCTCCGTTGGTATTGGAGCTTACAGCAGATGAAGATTTAAATGATACAGCAAAACTGAAAGAAAAATTAGCTCCGGCATTTGAAGCATACAGAAAGATGTATGCAGAATATTACAATAGCTGCAAACATCCCAACAGTCCAGCCATTCGTGATGCCAACCCAGTAGTGATCCTTTATCCCGGTGTAGGTATGTTCACTTTTGCAAAAGATAAACAAACGGCAAGAGTAGCTGCCGAGTTTTACATCAATGCTATTAACGTGATGCGGGGTGCCGAAGCTGTAAGTGAATACACTTCGTTGCCAAGACAGGAAGCATTTAATATTGAATACTGGTTGCTGGAAGAAGCAAAATTGCAACGCATGCCAAAACCCAAACCATTAAGCGGAAGAATTGCATTGATAACCGGCAGCGCCGGCGGTATTGGTAAAGCAATTGCAAAAAAATTTGCGGAAGAAGGAGCCTGTGTGGTGATAAATGATATGAATGCGGAAAGGCTTGAAGAAGCAAAAGAAGAATTCAAAACATTATTTGGTAAAGATGTGTTTGCTACAGATGTATTGGATGTAACCAAAACAGATACGATTGAAAAAACATTGCAAACAGCAACATTAGCTTTTGGCGGTGTGGACATCATTGTAAATAATGCCGGGCTCTCGATTTCCAAGACAATTGAAGACCATGTAGAAAAAGATTGGGATTTACTTTATGACGTATTGGTAAAAGGCCAGTTTTTGGTAACGCAAAAAGCTGTGGACATCATGCGCAAACAAAACACCGGTGGTGATGTATTGAATATTGTCAGTAAAAATGCATTGGTAAGTGGCCCGAACAATGCAGGATATGGATCGGCTAAAGCAGCACAAATGCATTTGTCAAGATTAAATGCGGCAGAGTTGGGTAAAGACAAAATAAGAGTGAATGTGGTAAATCCAGATGCAGTCATTTCTGGCAGTAATATATGGAGCGGCGGCTGGGCAGAGGGAAGAGCAAAAGCGTATGGCATCACTGTTGAAGAATTACCTTCGTATTATGCAAAGCGTACATTGCTCAACGAGATCATCACTCCGGAAGATATTGCCAATGCCTGCCTTGCTTTTGTAGGTGGGTTGCTGAATAAATCAACGGGTAATGTGATGAATGTGGATGGGGGAGTGGCTGCTGCGTTTGTGAGATAGAGCCCCCTCTAAATCTCCCCCCAAAGGGGAGACTTGCTAAGCACAGCCCTCGCTTTTCGGATATGTGGATATTAATCGGCTACTCCGAAAATGATGAGTGGCGATACACAAGTGATGTGGTAGGGCCTCACTTAACCTCTCCAAAGGAGAGGAACAACAGACAACCCTCGCTTTTCGACGACTAAAAAAGTTGATCAGAGTCTCCGAAAATGCTGAGTAATGTATATAGATAATGTGGTAGTTATATCGTTTGGATTTGTACTGCAGCACCGCCTCCTCTCTTTAGGAGAGGGAGAAGGAGGGTGAGGTCTCGGAAATGATATAAAAAAAATCACTATTGTCCGACTAAAATTCTGAAATCGATGGCCTCAGAAAAATGGCGTTAAGAAAATTACGGAGTAAGCCGTCTTGTGGCGAAGCCACAAGGGAGCCAGGGCTGTTTGAGCCCGTGGTATCTTCAGCCGAAACGTAAGTTCGGAGCGAGTTCCCTGGGTCCAGGCTTACGCAGTAATTTTTAGCCATTTTTCTGTAGCCTTGACTTTTTTTGTTACTTTTTTGCGTCAAGGCAAAAAAGTAAACAGAGTGAAACAAATCAGTAAGACGATAGCTGACAAAGCGGCCACACTCATAAAATTCAAAGCCGTCGCAGGTTAGAAAGAATTTCAAAATTTTTTCCCGGACAACAATGATAAAAAATGAAACTTTGGAATAATATGCACCGTGTCGCTTTCAAAATGAAACTCTTTAAAGGCTATGAAGCTGAATACAAAAAAAGGCATGATGCTCTATGGCCAGAACTGGAAACGTTATTGAAAGAAGCTGGTATAAAAGATTATTCTATCTTTTTAGATGAAGAAACTAATATTCTCTTCGGTTATCTTACCATTGATGATGCAAAGAAACTGGATGAATTACCCAAACAACCGGTGATGAAAAAATGGTGGGCCTATATGAAAGACATTATGGAAACAAATGAAGATAACTCACCGGTAAACGTTCCATTAAAAGAAGTTTTTTATTTACCATAATCATGTCTGACATCCCCGTCTGACATGTTAAAAACGACTTGTTATGCAAATTGAAAAATATAAAATACAGGAACACAACCAGGCATTGCTGGCTGATCATAAAAGAAAGTTTGATTTTGTAGCGGCTGATATTAAAGATGTCAATTCAGTACTACAAAAGCTGATTGACTTCCAGGTGGCCATACCAAGCTGGGCATTGGGTACAGGCGGAACAAGGTTTGGGAGATTTTCAGGCGCCGGTGAACCGGGAAGCCTTGAAGAAAAAATGGAAGATGTTGGTTTGCTGCATGCATTAAATCAAAGCAGCGGAGCTATATCATTACATATTCCCTGGGATATTCCTGAAAATTATGCGGCCATTAAGGCGCTGGCAGTGCAATTAGGTTTAAGGTTTGATGCCGTTAACTCCAATACATTCCAGGATCAGAAAGATCAGCAACTGAGTTATAAGTTTGGATCGCTGCAACATGTAAACAAAGCCGTTCGCAAACAAGCCATCCAACACAATATTGAAGTGATCAAACATGGTGTAGAGTTAGGGTCTGAATCATTAACGGTATGGTTGAGTGATGGCAGTTGTTTCCCCGGCCAATTGAATTTCAGGAAAGCATTTCAAAATACATTGGAAAGTTTACAAGAAATATATGCGGCGTTGCCTGACCACTGGAAAGTATTTGTAGAGTACAAAGCATTTGAACCGAATTTTTATTCCATGACAGTAGGAGATTGGGGACAATCTTTATTATATGCAAATAAATTGGGCCCGAAAGCATACACATTAGTTGATCTCGGCCATCATTTACCCAATGCGAATATTGAACAGATCGTCGCTTTATTATTAATGGAAGGCAAGCTGGCAGGTTTTCATTTTAATGACAGTAAGTATGGCGATGATGATCTGACTGTAGGCAGCATCAGGCCTTACCAGCTTTTCTTGATTTTTAATGAACTGGTAGAAGGCATGGATGCCAAAGGAATGGATCATGCAAAAGACCTTGGATGGATGATTGACGCAAGCCACAACGTAAAAGACCCGCTTGAGGATTTATTGCAATCGGTAGAAGCTATCATGCTTGCCTATGCACAAGCATTGACTGTTGACAGGAAAAAGCTGAATGCAGCACAGGAAAGCAATGATGTAGTAGCAGCGCAGGAAATATTGCAGAATACTTTTCGTACCGATCTGCGTCCGCTTGTTGCAGAAGCAAGGCTGAGAAGCGATGCTGCTTTGCAACCACTGCAATTATTTCGTGATTTAAAAATAAGGGAGCAATTGATAAAGGAAAGAGGAAGCAAAACGGTGGCGACAGGATTGTAATGTTATTTTGAAAGGTAAATATCCCTTAACAGGAGAAAAATGTTCAACGTTCAATGATCAATGTTCAACGATCAATGATTTTTAGTTCGGCGATACCATATTTGTTTTCGCAAGGCTTTTGGCTAAAAAAAGATACCTAACCTTATTACCTTAGTAACACTACAAACACATAGATATAAAACCTTATTAGCTTATTCCAAAGCATGCCTGATGCAAAAAGACAATCAGTGTGAAGAATTCACCATTGACCACCTGCCTACCGGACAGGCAGGTTCAATATTCACCAAATGAATAAAACTCCCGTCATAGCAATCTTCGACATTGGCAAAACCAACAAAAAGTTATTGCTGTTTGATGAACAATATAAAGTTGTTTATGAAAACACCAAACAATTGGAAGAAACAAAAGATGAAGATGGATTTCCCTGTGAAGATGTTAACGCTTTGACAGCATGGGTAAAAGATTCATTCGATAAGATATTGACAGAAGGAAAATTTGACATTAGAGCTGTTAACTTTTCCGCTTACGGAGCAAGTTTTGTTTTTCTCGATGATAAATTAAAAGTTATTTCCCCTTTATATAATTATCTGAAGCCTTATTCGCCTGAGCTGCAAAAGAAATTTTATGGTGATTATGGTGGTGAAGTTATTGTTGCAAGAGAAACGGCCTCACCTGTGTTAGGCAATCTGAATTCAGGTATGCAGTTGTATCGCTTAAAATATGAAAAGCCTGAACTATTTGAAAAAATAAAATGGGCTTTGCACCTGCCGCAGTATTTGAGTTTTATTCTTTCGTCATCAATTAATACCGACATTACCAGCATAGGGTGTCATACCAATCTTTGGGATTTTCAATATAACCGTTATCATAAATGGGCAAAACAGGAAGGCATTGATAAAAAATTGGCGCCGGTTTTAAACTGTGTTGAAGTAGCCGGATATACAAATGATAAAATACCAGTAGGAGTGGGATTGCATGATAGTTCAGCCGCATTGATTCCTTATCTCTCTTCTTTTGCCGAACCATTTATTTTATTATCAACAGGCACCTGGTGCATCAGTCTCAATCCCTTCAATCATGCACAGTTGACGAATAATGAATTGAACCAGGATTGTCTTTGTTATCTGTCTTATGAAGGCAAGCCGGTAAAAGCATCAAGATTGTTTGCGGGTTATGAGCATGAGCAGCAGGTAAAACGATTATCATTGCATTTTAACAAACCATCCGATTATTTTACCTCTGTGGCTTGTGATGCAGAACTGTTGCATAAATTGAAGGCCGGAAAGAAAATAGGTGGAAAGATCAATGACCGGGCCATGGTTGGTCAATCAGTTTTTGCAGAACGTAAACTGGATAGTTTCAATAGTTATGAAGAAGCTTATCACAGATTGATCGTTGATATAATTGATCAGCAGATTAAAAGTACCAACCTGGTATTGAGAGGAACGGATGTGAAAAGAATTTTTGTGGATGGAGGTTTTAGCAAAAACCCTATCTATATGTATTTGCTTGCAGAAGCTTTTCCTTTCATAGAAGTATATGCCGCATCGGTGGCGCAGGCAAGTGCATTGGGAGCAGCTTTTGCTATTCATCCGCATTGGAATGCCAAAAAATTGCCGGCGGATATAATTGATCTCAGGTTATATTCAGTTGCGCAGGATACCGCTATCTGAAAACATGTGTTGGTGTGAAGTTTTAGTTTCAGGTTGCCGGTTACATGCTAGTGGCAACAGCAACACTTTTTTATTAATGCAAATTATTATAAAGAAATAGGAGCAACCAGATGAAATGGGAATATAACAGCCGTTATCCGGGCATAGACGATCTTAGAAAAAAAGCCCAAAGTAAAATACCACGTTTTGCTTTTGAGTACTTAGATGGTGGTTGCAATGAAGATGTAAACCTATATAAAAATACAGCCGAATTAAGAGAAGTAGAATTAAAACCATTGTATCTGACAAAGCATCATGGCTCCAATATGAAAACGGAGTTGTTCGGCCATGTATATGATGCGCCGTTTGGTATAGCGCCGGTAGGTTTGCAGGGATTGATGTGGCCTAATGCACCTGAGATATTGGCAAAAGCTGCTTGTGAACATAATATTCCTTTTATTTTAAGTACAGTAACGACAACCGGCATTGAAAGAGTTTGCGAATTAACCGAAGGCAAAGCCTGGTTTCAGTTATATCATCCTGCAGAAAATGAACTGAGAGATGATATAATTCAAAGGGCCAATGCAGGCGGGTGTCCTGTATTAGTTATTCTTTGTGATGTTCCTACTTTTGGTTATCGGCCAAGAGATATAAGAAACGGATTGGCGATGCCGCCGCGGATGACATTGAAGAATATGATGCAGATAATGGGAAGGCCCGATTGGGCTATCAAAACATTATTGCATGGCCAGCCTGCATTTGCTACAATGAAACCTTACATGCCAAAGGGACTCAACATGAAACAGCTTGGTTTGTATATGAACCAAACTTTCTCCGGCAGGTTGAATGAAGAAAAAATAAAACCGATCCGCGATAAATGGAAAGGCAAGCTGGTATTGAAAGGTGTGGCCAGCGAAGAAGATACAGAGATGGCGATCAGACTGGGGCTTGATGGTATCATTGTTTCGAATCATGGCGGTCGCCAATTAGATGCCGGACAATCTTCTATCAAGCCACTAACTACTATTGCAAAAAAATACAAGGGACAAATCAAGATCATGATGGACAGCGGTCTTCGGTCAGGGCCTGACATAGCAAGAACATTGGCCAGCGGGGCGGAGTTTACTTTTTTAGGCAGAACATTTATGTATGGCGTAGCTGCTTTGGGAAAACAAGGCGGCAATCATACTATTTCTATTCTGAAAACTCAATTGCAACAGGTAATGGAACAGATCTGTTGCGAAAAGACCAGCGATTTTCCGGCACATCTTATTTAAGAAAAAAGCAGGACAACGTTTGCACAGAAAATAAAAAACAGTTTTTGAATTTGTAAGTGTAAAATTTACATTTGTTTCGAAACGTCTTGCCATTTGAATAATGCCGATCATATCAGGGAACTGCAGCAGCGGGTATCTTTATATGAAGATATGAAAGCTTACAAAGAGCTTTACAACTTGTTTTTTGACAAACTCAACTGGTTTTGTTTTTCCTTTACCAAATCGCATGAAGCGGCTGAAGAAATAGTTTCCGATGTATTTATCAAAATTTGGGAGATAAGAAACAGGCTTGCTGAAGTAGATAATCTGCAGGTATATCTCTATACTATCGCCAAAAATTTTTGCCTCAATTATATCACTAAAAATTTCAAAAATCCTGGTGTCGGTTTAGACGAAATAGATTTTGAAATCACAGCAGGTTTTGGTAATCCCGAAGATCTTTGTATTTCATCTGATCTTGTAAATAAAATAAAGCAGACTATACATCAGTTGCCGCCACAGTGCCGGCTGATATTTCAAATGGTAAAAGAAGACGGGCTGTCATACAAAGAGGTAGCCGGGATATTGAATCTTTCCGTCTTTACCGTTCGCAATCAACTGGCGATAGCCATCCGCAAACTCAGCAGGGCATTACCGGGCTACTCTCTTTCAGCCAGAACTGGTAAAATAAGCCCGGTATTACCGGCGCATTAATTTGTACATTTTTCAAAAAAAGTTTTTTTCTCTTTGGTACATCTGCAAAGGTTTTCTTGTCTTAATGAGACAGAACCAAACTTATGACCGAAGAAAGGATATGGATGCTTCTCAGTCTGCAACTTTCGGGTGAAGCTTCCCCGGAAGAATTGGAGGAACTGGATGCATTATGTAAAAAAAATCCCGCCCTTGGCCTGCGTGTACAGGCTATAAGAAATATATGGCAGCAAAAAAGAGGGGCAGCGCCGGTAGATAAATCTGTCGCTTTTAACAAACATCTTCAGCGATTGAGCAATCATCTTTCAGCGCCGGTTTTACAATATGAAACCAATACTGAGGAGCCGTTGCAGCAAACCGGTAAACATCAAACAACAAATTCTTTTAAAAAATACAGGTGGCTTTGGCCTTCTGCAGTTGCTGCAGCATCTCTGCTGGCATTTTTTATTTTTATTAATCGGCCACAAAAAAATAAAAGCACAAATGATCTTGCAAAAAATACGATAAGCACAAGGCCCGGCTCCAAAACAAAACTGCAATTGCCTGATGGCACTGTAGTATTGCTGAATGCAGATAGCCGGATTACCTACAATCCTGAATTCAATAATGGCATTCGGGAAGTGCAATTAACGGGTGAAGCTTATTTTGATGTAGTAAAGGATCATTCAAGACCATTTATTATTCATACCAGTTCGATTGATATAAAAGTATTGGGCACTGCATTTAACGTTCGTTCTTATCCTGGCGAAAAAACTACGGAAACAGCTTTGATAAGAGGCACTGTTGAAATAGTGTTGCATAATAATCCCGATAAAAAAATCATCCTGAAGCCCAGCGAAAAACTGGTGGTAAGCAATAATATTACTGCTATTGAAAATCCCGGTAAAGAAGAACAGGCTGATGAAGAAACAATGATGACGCTTAGCAAAATTCATCTTGACAAAAAAGACAGCAGCAGCGCCGAAACCAAATGGACAAGAAGCGAACTGGATTTTGAGGGAACTTCTTTTGTTCAAATTATTTCCGAGCTGGAACGATTGTATAATGTAAAGTTTGAAATAAAGGATGAAACGTTTAAAAAGCTCCGGTTTACCGGTGTGTTTGAAAACAACTCACTTGCCGAGATAATGGAGGCATTGCGCTTTTCGGGCAAGTTCAACTATGATTTTAAAGAAGGAAAGGTAACTGTGTGGTAGCCCCCGCAGGCTGCTAATAAATAAACTGTAACGATTGTATCATCAAAAAAAAAATGCTTATGGAAAAAATAACATAACTGCAAAAAAAAACGGAGAATGTTGGCGCATTCCCCGTGACTGCTAAATTCTGAAATAATTTACTCCGACCGGGAGTATTTCATCCTTTAACAAACAAAACTAAGTTATGAAAAAAAATGGATGCGCTGTGCCCCGCACTGCCGCTTCACTTATCAAATGCCTGCTGATGATGAAAATGGTTATTCTCCTGATTTGTGGCTTCTCCCTTCAGTCCATTGCGGGCAAGGGGTTTGCGCAGGACAAGATCACTCTCAAACTCGAAAATTTTTCTCTTAAAAAAACATTTAAAATAATAGAGAAGCAAACCTCTTTCCGGTTTGTTTATAATGACGACATTTTGCCAGAGAGCCAAAGAGTGAGCATCAATGTACAGGCACAGCCCCTTGATGATGTGATGAAAAAATTATTGGAACGAACATCACTAACATTTAAAATAGTTGGCAACAATCTCGTCGTGATTGCAGAAGCTGCGGGTGATGCCAATCAAGATAAGGCAGCAGATTTTACTCTAACGGTAACAGGAAAAATTCTTGCCGAAAATTATCAGCCGCTGGCAGGTGTCAGCATTGTGGAAAAAGGCACATCCAACGGCACTACTTCAAAAGAAGATGGAAGTTTTAGCCTTGCTGTTTCAGATGATAAAGCTATCCTGGTAGCAAGTTATATTGGTTATAAACAAATAGAAGTGGCATTAAATGGCAAGACGGATATTAGCATTACACTGCAGGAAGAAAAAAGAGAAATGGATGAAGTGATAGTAGTAGGTTATGGCAGTAAAAAACGTTCTGATGTTACCGGTTCTGTAGCTTCTGTGCCTAAAACCCGTTTGTCTCAATTGCCCGTTACCAATGTGCTGCATGCTATTGAAGGTTCTGTGCCCGGCGTAAACATAACCCAAACATCTTCTGTGCCCGGCAGTTCAGCCTCAGTATTAATCAGAGGACAAAATACCATCACTGCCGGATCGGGCCCGTTCATTGTGGTAGATGGTGTGCCTTTTAGTAAAACGGGCAGTGTTACCAATGATATCAATCCAAATGATATTGCTTCTATTGAAATATTAAAAGATGCATCGGCAACGGCAATCTATGGTGTCAATGGCGCCAATGGTGTAATACTCATTACAACAAAAAGAGGAACTACCGGCAAGCCTGTTATTCGTTACAATGGCTACATGGGTTTTGATAATATTGCCCACATGCTTGATCCGCTGAGCCCCGAAGCTTATGTGCAGAAATATGCTGACTGGTTCAAACAGGTGAACCCAACGCAAACACAAACCAATGTTTTACCCAACGCATTTGAAGTAGCTAACTATAACGCTGGTAAAACAACCGATTGGTTGAAAGAAGTAACCCGCCAGGGCATCATGCAGGATCATAACATAAGTGTTTCAGGCGGAACAAAAGAGGTAAAGTATTATTTGTCGGGTGACTTTATGAAACAATTGGGCGCTGTAAAAGGTTACCAGTATCATCGTGCATCGTTACGGTCTAATCTTGATGCAAACATTACCGATTATCTTTCTGTTGGTACCTCTTTGTCTTATGCCAACAATAATTATGACGGTGGAAGAGCCAACTTTTATTTGGCTGCAGCTATGAGCCCTTATGGCACATTGTATAATAATGTGGGCAACTATGAAATATATCCCATGTATCCCGAACTGCTTTACGAGAATCCGCTTTTGGGATTATATACCGACAGAACTGATCGCAGCAACAACCTCACAGGTAATGGTTATATGGAAATAAAACCCGGCGGTGTTCTTAAAGGTTTAAAATATCGTTTGAACGCCGGTTATACTTATGTTACCACCCGTTTTGGAAGTTATAGAGGGAGAAGCGCCAACAATACTATTGGTGCAGCCAACGTGTCGTCATCCGAAACTAACAACTGGGTCATTGAAAACATACTTACCTACGAAAAAAATTTCGGGGTACATCATATTGACTTGACCGGTTTATACAGCGCACAGCAGCGCAATTATTTTGCGACAGCTTTTAATGGGACGGGTTTTATCAATGACGAACTATCATTCAACAACATGAGTGCTGCTACTACTCTTGGCGCCGCTACAATTTTTTCGAATTATTCAGGAAGTTACCGTGATAAATACAGCCTTGCATCGCAAATGGGCCGTATCAATTACGCTTATGATGGACGTTACCTGCTGACTGTAACGGCAAGGCGTGATGGCTCATCGGTAATGGGCGCCAATACTGATAAGTATGGTCTGTTCCCTTCCTTTGCTCTTGCCTGCAACATCAGTAAGGAAAATTTTATGAAGAGTGTTGCATTCATTCAAGATTTAAAGCTTCGTGGTTCTTATGGCAAATCAGGTAATGAAGCTATTCCTATATATGGTACTGTGACCACGGCGGGCACCGTTCGTTTTCCTTTTTCAGGCGCAAGCACCATCGGTGTGGTGGCTAGCAACCTTGGTAATGCCAACCTGCATTGGGAAGAGGCAAAAACCTTTAATGCAGGTGTTGATTTCAGCATCCTCAATAACAGGATCAGCGGTTCTGTTGATTATTACAATACAAGAACACAAGACCTGCTGCTGCGGCGCAACCTGCCGGTTGTTACAGGTTACTTCAACATATTGGACAATTTGGGTAAAACACAAAACCGCGGTATCGAAATATTGCTGAATACACAAAATATTTCCGGCAAAGATTTTCAATGGCAAACCAGCATCAACTTTTCATCTAACAAAAACAGGATCGTTGAACTGTATGGCGATGGAAAAGATGATCTTGGCAACCGGTGGTTTATTGGTCATCCCATCGGTATAATATACGATTACAAAATGATTGGCGTGTGGCAGGAGGGTGAAGACCGTTCGATAGACCCTACCGCCAAGGTCGGTGATCTGAAATTTGCCGACATCAACGGCGATAAAGCCATAACGCCAGATGACAGAACAATTCTCGGGCAAAGGGCGCCCAAATGGATCGGCGGTTTAACCAACACCTTCCATTATAAAAATTTTCACCTGAATATTTTTATACAAACCTTCCAGGGTGCACTTAAAAATAACGTAACGCTTACGTATGCCGATGAAGCGGGCCGGATGAATATTCCTGCTGAAACGGGATACTGGACAGCGGAAAACAAAAGCAATACACGGCCTGCATTATCTTATACTAATAGTCGTGGTTACGGATATGCATCCGATAACAGTTATACAAGGATCAAAGACGTAACGCTGAGTTATACTTTTTCAAAACAAATGCTGGATAAATTGAAACTGGGTAGTCTCACATTGTATGCCAGCGGAAGAAACCTTTACACCTTCACTGATTGGATAGGTTGGGACCCTGAACACAATTATTCATTCCGGGGCTCTGGTGATTGGACAAACAATTACCCGCTTACAAGGTCTATTGTTTTTGGCGCCAATGTAACGCTTCGTTAACTGTTCAATTTAAAATGACACAAATGAAAAAGAATATTATCTTACTTATATCAATATGCGCAGGGTTGCAACTATTTTCATCCTGCAAAAAAAGTTTTCTGAATGAAGAAGTGTATTCATCTTATGCGCCGGAAACACTTGCCGACTCATTAGGTCTTGAAGCTTCGGTAGTAGGATTGCATAATCACCTGAGCACATTCTTTAGCTATAGCGGGCCGCAGGGATGGCCCAGCGTGTGGCATGCAGGTACCGACATAGCGTTTGTTCCGCCTACACAAAAGCAGGGTATTGAAATACCCTACTACGATTACAACCAATTAATATCTACAGACGGGGCCGCTTCTTTTACGTGGAACTGGGCTTACCAGATGATCAATAATGCCAATATCATTATTAAAAATGCCGATAATCCCAACCTTACCAGCCTGACAGAAACGGGTAAAAAAGCCTTCAGCTCAGAAGCAAGATTTCTCAGGGCTTATGCTTATAATATCCTTGCCACGTGTTTTGGTAAAGTACCGCTCACAGTGGAACCACTTGCCGCTCCGAAGACAGATTTTGTAAGAGCTTCATTGGACAGTGTGAACAATCAAATTGTACAAGACCTCACTTTTGCCGCAGCTAACCTGCCGGATATAGATAATGTAAAAAGCGGCTCAAAAGGAAAAATGTATGCAAGAGCTAATAAAGCAATGGCGCAGCAGTTGCTGGCAGAAGTATATTTAAGAATGGGCAAACCTGATCTTGCCGAACAGCAATGCAATGAAATTATCAATAGCGGTAAGTTTAGTTTGATAACTGCACGATATGGAATTAAAGCCAGCCAGCCCGGTGATCCTTTTTCAGATATGTTTTGGTTCGGCAATCAACGCCGAGGCCAGGGTAATAAAGAAGCCATCTGGGTGATGGAGTTCGAAAATCCCAGCTCAGTGCCGGGCGGCATTACCAATGCACCACAACAACGCCGTAACTGGGGTGCCGCATATTACCAAATAAGCGGCATGACGATTTGCGATTCATTAGGAGGCAGAGGTATTGCAAGGTTACGCCTTACCGACTGGGTAGTTTATGGATTGTATGAGACAAATGATATGCGCAATTCTCATTATAATCTTCGAAGAAAATTTTATTACAACACACCCGGTAATGCAAAATATGGACAGGAAGTGCCTTATGCCGGTGCGGATACTGTTTTCAAAATTGCTCCGCATACTACCAAGTGGTACCAATTTGATCCCAATGATGTATTTGGTTTTGCGATGGTAAAAGATTTTATCCTGATGCGTTTGGGAGAAACTTATTTGTTGCGTGCCGAAGCACAGTTTAAACAAGGCAAACTGGATGATGCTGCCGCTTCATTGAATGTAGTGAGAGCAAGAGCCAATGCGACACCTGTTACATCAACAGAAGTTACATTGGATTACATACTGGATGAAAGAGCAAGAGAATTGCTGGCCGAAGAAAACAGGCGTATGACGCTGATGAGAACCGGCACATTGGTAACAAGAACTCTTGCAAGAAATACACAAACTATTAATCCTGTATTGGGTCTTTCAGCTAAACATCTGCTGATGCCCATACCCAAATCAGAGATTGATCTGAATAAGGATGCTGTTCTTGAACAGAATCCCAATTATTAGGCAGTTAGTTTCCGTATAAGCAGTAAAGGCCGGGTAAGTTTCGTCTTTCCGGCCTTATTCATAATTTCAATGTTTTTTTAAATAACAATGTTTCGTTATCTCATACTCATATTTAGTTTTTCAGTTGCCGCCATTGCATCAGCGCAAAAGAAATCCTTTGTGTCAATAGTTGAAGCAGATAGCGGCTGGGCAGGCAATTCTGTAAATACAGTTGTCTTCAGAAAAAATTCATTAGTTACTTACGGTGATAACCAGTTCATCAGTTTTTACAATGCAAAAGGAAAAGTGGTATTGGGAAAAAGAAAAACGGGAACAACAAAATGGCTATTAAAAGAAACAGGGTTTACCGGTAATATAAAAGATGCGCATAACAGTATCAGCATAATGACAGATGGGGAAGGTTATCTTCACCTGGCATGGGATCATCACAATAACCCGCTTAATTATGCAAAGAGCATAGCGCCGTTATCGTTAGAAATGTCAGAAAAAATAAAAATGACAGGGAGTAATGAAAGCAGTGTCACTTATCCAGAATTTCACCGCTTGCCCAATGGCGGATTGTTGTTCCTGTATCGTGATGGCGGATCAGGAAAAGGCAATTTGGTTGTTAATAGATATGATATTAAAACCATGCAATGGAAACAACTTCATTCTAATTTAATTGATGGCGAAGGGAAACGCAATGCATACTGGCAGGCTTTTGTTAACAGCAAAGGAATAATTCATTTATCATGGGTTTGGCGGGAAAGTCCTGATGTAGCAAGCAATCATGATATGTGTTATGCAAAATCAATGGATGGTGGTGCAACATGGGTTTCTTCAGATGGAAAAAAATATCAATTGCCCATTACGGCTGCAACAGCAGAGTATATCTCTGTTATTTCGCAAAAAACTGAGCTGATCAATCAGACTTCTATGTTTGCTGATGAAACAGGCAATGTTTTTATTGCCAGCTATTGGAGAGAAAAAAGTGATTCAGTTCCACAGTATCATCTTATTTTTAAAAAAGACGGTCGCTGGCAAGCTCATGATCTTGGTTTTCGCAAAACGCCTTTTACTTTAAGTGGTAGTGGTACTAAACGAATACCTATTTCAAGACCGCAGGTCATTGCATGGCGGTCATCTCAAAAAATCAGTGTGGCCATTATTTTTCGTGATGCAGAAAGAGGCAACAAAGTTTCTGCCGCTATTTGCAATGATATTGATGATCTGCAATGGAAAATTATTGATCTTTCAGAAGAAAACGTTGGCATGTGGGAGCCAACTTATGATACAGAACTTTGGAAAGATAGAAGGATATTGAATTTGTTTGTACAAAAAACGGAACAGGCAGATGCAGAAGGCAAGTCGAATCTTGCTCCTACAATGGTGAAGGTGCTGGAATGGCAATCCATGGGGCTTTATTCCGATCCGGATCAATAGAAATTAAGTTAACTGCAAAAAATAGATTTATGAAAAAAGGTCTGATAAAATTCTCTGGACTCGTTTTATGTTTTTCACTTTTGATTTTATCATGTGCTGCTCAAAGCAAATTCAGGCAGGATAAAAAATTGCTTCAAACCATTGATAAAAATTTCAAAGACGCGGCTGCCCAATATAAAGTGCTGGCAAAAAATCTGCCGCCGGATAAATTTCCCAAAACTTTTTTCCCGTCATCAGGTAAGTATGAATTCAGTGGTTCCGAATGGTGGTGCAGTGGCTTTTATCCCGGTACGCTGCTTTACCTGTATGAGCAAACAAAAGATCGGGCTTTGTACAATGAGACCATGCGCATTCTGGAATCGCTGAAGAAAGAGCAATTCAATACCAGCACACATGACCTTGGCTTTATGATGTATTGCAGTTTTGGTAATGCCAACCGCATTGCTCCAAAACCTGAGTACAAAGAAATTTTAATCAACAGCGCCAGGTCGCTTTCCACCCGATTCAATTCAAAAGCGGGTGTTATCAAATCATGGGATTCAAAAGCCGGCGACTTCCTGGTGATCATTGACAATATGATGAATCTTGAATTGCTGTTTTGGGCAACAAAAGTTACCGGCGATTCCTCTTTTTATAAAATTGCAGTTACACATGCAAATACCACAATGAAAAATCATTTTCGTCCTGATCATAGTTCATATCATGTGTTAAATTATGATACAGCAACCGGTGCTGTAAAACAGAAAAAAACAGCGCAGGGCTATGCTGATGAATCGGCATGGGCAAGAGGCCAGGTATGGGGATTGTATGGTTATACTGTTACTTATAGGGAAACAAAAGATCCCGTTTATCTTGACCAGGCATTAAAGATTGCAGAGTATATTACAAAGAATCCAAATTTGCCAGCGGATGGAATTCCTTATTGGGATTTTAATGCGCCTGATATTCCATCTTCATTAAGAGATGCTTCGGCAGCAGCCATTCTTGCTTCTGCTTTAATTGAATTGAGCAATTACGTAAAAGATAAAACTGCTGCAAACAATTATATGAGGCTTGCAGAAAAGATACTTAAAACATTATCTGCTGCTACTTATAAAGCAGTCACCGGAACTAATGGCGGTTTTATTTTACAGCATGGTGTGGGGCACATGCCCAATAAAACAGAAATTGATGTACCTCTCACTTATGCTGATTATTATTTTGTAGAAGCCATGATCAGGTACAAAAATGGAAATAAAAAATAAAACTAGCGATCTATATTTTTCAAGTCTCTCATCTTGCATTTTGCCAATGAAAAAAATCCTGATCTTTCTTGTACTTGCTTTTGGATTTTCAGATGTACAAGCCCAAAAGCCAGAGGAGTACAAACTTGTATGGGCTGATGAGTTTGATAAAGAGGGCATGCCTGATTCTTCAAAATGGAATTATGAAAAAGGTTTTGTGCGCAATGAGGAGTTGCAATGGTATCAGCAGGAGAATGCCCGCTGTGAAAATGGAATGCTTATCATTGAAGGCAGAAGAGAAGAAAAACCGAATCCTGTTTTTGAAGCTGGCAGTAACGACTGGCGAAAAAAGCGACCAACAATTAATTATACATCATCTTGCGTTATCACTGAAGGAAAACATAACTGGCTTTACGGACGATTTGAAATGCGGGCAAGGATTGATATAAGACCAGGTATTTGGCCTGCCTGGTGGACGTTGGGAGTAAATAAAGGATGGCCAGCTAATGGCGAGATTGATATCATGGAATACTATAGAGGAAAGTTGTTAGCCAATATTGCTTGTCTTGGAAAAGATGGCAACGCTGAATGGCACAGCAATACATTTTCAACAGACTCATTAGGTGGCGCTGATTGGGCTTCACAATTTCATATATGGCGGATGGATTGGACAGAAGAGTATATTGCACTCTATGCTGATGATGTATTGCTGAATAAAGTAACGCTTGATTCATTGATAAATAAAGACGGAAGCGGCTTCAATCCATTTAAGCAACCTCATTATATGTTATTGAATCTTGCTGTTGGCGGAACGAATGGCGGCGATCCTTTTGCTACTTCTTTTCCCAGTAGATTTGAAGTGGATTATGTAAGAGTGTACCAGAAAAGATAATTTAATACTACAAGTTCACCCGTATGATCAATAAATTATTCTTGGTTATTTTTTGGTTTTTTTCATTAACGGTATCAGCACAAAGTATTTCTGCAGACAGGCAATTTTGGCTGCAGCAAATGGATAAACTGGCAAGACCGGTGATGCAAAATCTTGCAGAAGGAAAGCTGAAAGAAAAAATGCAAGTAGAGCTGGCTGAAAAAATTGACAATGCATCTAACAGAACGGCTGTATCTTATCTTGAAGCATTTGGTAGAACATTGAGCGGTATTGCTCCCTGGCTGAATCTTGAAACAGGTTCGGCAGAAGAAATAAAATTAAGAAAGCAATACCGGCAATGGACGTTAAAAGCAATAGCCAATGCTGTGAATCCGCAATCGAAAGATTATTTAAAGTGGGATGGAGGACAACCATTGGTTGATGCATCGTTTGTTGCATTTGGTTTGGTGCGTTGCCCCTGGCTTTGGCAAAATCTTGATACTGCAGTGAAGCGGCAGGTGATCACTGTTTTTAAAACAACAAGAGCAACTGTGCCTGTTTATTCCAACTGGATCTTATTTACAGGAATGATAGAAGCATTCTTTTGTAAATACGGAATGGAATATGATCCGGTAAGAATTGAATACGCCATAAGAGAATTTTCCAATCACTGGTATGTGGGTGATGGTATGTTTTCTGATGGCATACATTTTCACATGGACTATTACAACAGCATTGTTATTCATCCTTACCTCGCTGCTATTGTTGAAATAGTTAATAATAAGAATAAATCATTTCAATCGTACGTTCCAAAGCTGAAACAGATCAATCAGCGTTACGCCGAAATACAGGAGAGAAGCATCAATGCTGATGGCAGTTACCCGGTTATCGGTCGTTCCATTGTTTATCGCGGCGGTGTATTTCACCACCTTGCTGATATAGCTTTAAAAAAACAATTGCCTTCCTCATTGAAACCGGCACAAGTTCGCTCCGCATTAGCAGCGGTGATTAAAAAAACAATGGATGCGCCCAATACTTATAATAAAGAAGGTTGGTTAAGCATTGGTTTATATGGGCAGCAGGCGGGCCTTGCAGATTTTTATATTACTACCGGCAGTCTTTATATCTGTTCTAATATTTTTCTTCCATTAGGATTACCAGAGACGGATGAATTTTGGTCATCACCTGCTGAACCGTGGACATCGGTAAAAGTTTGGAGCGGACAAGATGCTAAAGCCGATCATGCGATGGATAGTCCATAATAAAAAATCACTCCTTCAAAAGCAATTGTTCAAAGCTGTCTGATTTGATTTATTTTAGTGCTCTTCAATGAAGGATGCGAATCCTTTTCATACAATCTGTATAGACAATTGTAAAGAATGCTTTATGGAAAACATTAAAATTTCAGCGGCACAGTTTGAACATAAAAGCGGCGACAAAGACTATAATCTTAAAATCATTGATCAGCTAAGCAAGCAAGCGGCTGCCGAAGGTGCAAAGGCTATTGCCTTTCATGAGTGTTCAATCAGCGGATATACTTTTGCACGCCATCTTTCAAAAGAGCAAATGCTTGATCTTGCTGAACTGATACCGGAAGGTGAAAGTATTAAAGCGTTAATTGAAATAGCAGCAAAAAACAATATTGCTATACTGGCAGGTCTTTTTGAAAAAGATAAAGAAAATAATTTGTTTAAAGCTTATGTATGTGTAAATAAAAATGGGCTTGTTGCTAAATTCAGAAAGCTGCATCCTTTTATCAATCCATATTTAACACCGGGAAATGAATATTGTGTGTTTGAGTTAGAAGGATGGAAATGCGGCATACTGGTCTGCTATGATAACAACATCATCGAAAATGTAAGAGCTACTAATCTTTTAGGGGCCGATATTATTTTTATGCCGCATGTTACTATGTGTACTCCCTCTACAAGACCGGGCGCCGGGTTTATTGATCCCAAGCTTTGGGAAAACAGGGAAAGCGATCCTACATCATTGCGACTGGAGTTTGACGGTATGAAAGGCCGAAGCTGGCTGATGAAATGGTTGCCTGCAAGAGCTTATGATAATGCCGTGTATGTAATTTTTTCCAATGCCATTGGTATGGATGATGATCAGTTAAAGAACGGCTGCTCGATGATCATTGATCCGTATGGCGACATTATTGCTGAATGCAGAAAACTGGACAATGATGTTGTTACCGCTTTGATCACACCCGAAAAATTAAAACTGGCCGGCGGTTATCGTTATAAAAAAGCAAGAAGACCTGATCTGTATGCAAAGATCATCGGGCAGCCGCATAAATCAGAACAAAAGGTGGTGTGGCTTAAAGAAGATTGATGGATAAATGGTTAAATGGTTTTTTTCAATTCTTCCCTGCTAATAATCCCCTGTTAGAAGATATCGGTTTGCTAATATGAGGCATCATTTCTCTTGCTGTCTTTATTTCTAACAGAATGAGATTTCAGTTGAGCAACCGGTGAAATTACAATTGAAACTTGAACAGCCTCCCAACTGCCTGCTGATACTCCCACTCCGCCTGCAGATACTTATCATAAGCGGTGAAATAAAAACTCTCATCATAGAAATATTGGATGATGGTGATCTGTCCTAATGCAAGAGCTTTATTCAGCAATGCCGTATTGTTTAACGATGAAAGCAGTTGTTTATATTCCTGCAGCATTTTCTCCCGTATATCTAACTGCTCATAATATTGTTTGTTTTCAAGACGATGTTCCAATATATGTGTTTCGGCAATGGAGTTAACATAATCAAGATTAGATTTAGCAGCATTTGGTTTGTTTTTATTTTCCCAAAGGGGAATGACAATGCCGGCATGAAAACCCCGGTAGCTTTGTCCTAATATACCTTGCGAATGATAACCTGTTTCGATCTTTGGCAGGTTCATTGCTTTTTGCAGGGCTATCTGCTGTTCCCATATTCTTTTTTCCTGCTCATATACTTTTATTATAGGGTCATTGGCTTCAATGATACTGTCTAACGTTTCAAAATCAGGAATGGATGGCGGCAATGATGGATAGATCGTGTCAGTTATTACAACTGGCAAGCCTCCGTTCAGTTCAGAAATTTTTGTAAGGATAACCTGCCTTTCATTTTCACTCAGACCGGCTTCATTCTGAATATTGAGCAGTTGCAGTTTTGCTTTGTTGATATCAAGTATGGTAGCATCGCCTTTGTCAAATTTCTTTTGATAATCATTTACCAGGTTTTGCGTGTTGATTAAGCGGCGGTTTAGCTCAACTCCTTTTTTATTGAGATAAATGACCTGCAGGATGAGCAGTTTTGCTTCAAGCAAAATGTTCTGGCGATGCACCTGTTGCTTCAATTCTGTTTGCGCTATCTGCTGGCCTGATAGTTCTTTTTTTCTTTTATAGGCAGTAGGAAAATCTAAACGTTGTGTTACACTGAAATCCCGTTGATTGCCTGCTCCAACCGGTGACCCCCACATATAATCATATTCTACCAGCGGATCGTAAGGTGTAAGACCTGTCTTGTATTCCTCCCTTTTTGCATTCCAGTATTTTTTATTGGCGTTAATGGATTTGTTATTTCTCTCTACTTGCTTCATCACACTATCCACGCCAATCTGCGCTACTGAAGTTTGAATAAAAAGACAACTAATAATATATATTGTTATCCGTTTCATTTCTTTTCTGTTTTTCTGTTTGTCAAATGATATACCACCGGAACTACAAATAAATTCAGCAGCGTTGAACTCAATAGTCCTCCCAAAATCACTTTCGCCATCGGGCTTTGAATTTCATTGCCGGGCAGGTCGCCTCCTAATGCCAATGGAATTAATGCAAGCCCTGCAGTTAATGCTGTCATCAATATTGGGCTTAACCTGTCTTTAGAACCGGTGATGATGGTATCATTTAAACTCATCCCTTCCGCCTGTAATGTTTTGTAATGCGACACAAGTAGTATTCCATTTCTTGTTGCTACGCCAAACAAGGTGATAAATCCAATGATGGCGGGAATACTTAGTATCCCTGATGTAAGCCATACACTCAATACTCCGCCGATTAACGCCAATGGAAGATTGAGCAGTATGATGGTGGAAATTTTTATATTCTTAAACTCCAGGTAGAGTAAAAAGAAAATGACAAGCAAGGAAAGAATGGATGTTACCAGCAATGTTTTTGAAGCTTCGGCTTCCGATTCAAATTGGCCGCCGTATTCAATCCTGTATCCTTCAGGTAATTTAATGTTGGCTTCAATCTTTTTCCTGATCTCATCTGCCACACTTTTCTGATCACGACCCGCTACATTGGCTGATACAATAGTTTTACGCTGTACATTTTCCCTGTTGATCGTATTAGGCCCTGTTGTTGAAACTATATCGGCAACATAGTTCAATGGTATTTTTTGTCCGTCTTTTATATCAATTAGAGTGCTCCTGATCTTTTCAATGTTTCCCCTGTTGCTTTCGTCAAAACGAAGTACCAAATCAAAACGCTGGTTACCTTCATATACTTCAGAAACTTTTTCACCAGCGAATGCTATATCGGTAAACTCAGCAAACTCGCCAATGGTGATTCCGTATTTACCCAGCATATCGCGGTTGGCCTTTATTTGCACCTGCGGAATTTGCACCTGTTGCTCAACACTTAAATCAACCAATCCTGTTGTGCCTTCAATAGTATTTTTAATTTCATTTGAAATCGAAAACAGTTTATTCAAATCAGTACCAAAAATTTTTATAGCAATATTGGCTCTTGTACCCGAAAGCATGTGATCAATGCGGTGGCCGATGGGTTGCCCGATGCTGATATTTGCTCCCGGTATGCCAGCCAGTTTTTGCCGTACATCTTTCATAAACTCTGCCCGGCTTCTTTCCTTCAATACAAAAGGCGCATCAATCTCCGAAGCATTTACACCTTGTGCATGTTCATCCAGCTCAGCCCTTCCGGTTCTTCTTGTTGTAATTTTAATTTCAGGGATGGAAAGCAGAGTCTTTTCAATATTGCTTCCAATCTTATTGCTTTCATCCAGTGAAATGCCCGGTAAACTTGTAGCGCTTATTACCAATGAACCTTCATTGAATTCAGGTAAAAAGCTTCTTCCGAGAAACCCCAGTAAAATCAAAGCGCCGCTGAACAATGCAATGCCGGTGGCAATGATTGATCTTTTAAAATTCATAGCTCTTTTCAATGCCGATTCATAAGCTGCATTCAGTTTCCTTATCAGCCAGCTTTCCCTGTGCTGATGCCGCAACATTCGTTCATTTGTCAAAAGATAACTGCACAGCACCGGCGTGATAGTTATGGAAACAACCAGGGAAGCAAACAGGGAAACAATAAAAGCAATACCCAGCGGCGCCAGCAACCTGCCTTCCATGCCGGATAAAAAGAAAAGCGGAATGAATGCAACGATAATGATGAATGTTGCATTGATGATGGATGTCCGTATTTCAACCGAAGCGTCAAAGATCACATCCATTTTGTTTCTTCTTTCGGTGGACGGTTTTGCAAAATTTTGTTTCAGTCGTTTGAAAACATTTTCAACATCAATAATTGCATCATCCACCAATGCACCAATGGCAATGGCCATACCGCCGAGACTCATGGTGTTGATGGTAAAGCCCAGCCATTTTAAAGTAAGTATTGCGGTGATCAATGAAACGGGAATGGCGATCAGTGAAATAAACGTGGGCCGCCAGTTCATCAAAAACAAAAACAAAATGATGATTACAAACAGCGAACCTTCAATTAATGTTTTTTGAATATTGCCAATTGAAGCATTGATAAAATCGGCCTGGCGAAAAATCTTAGTGTTAATCTCAAGATCAGCGGGCAATGTTTTCTTTAGATCAGCTAAAGCGGTATCAATTTTATCCGTCAGTTCAAGTGTGTTTGTTCCCGGTTGTTTCATCACCGTCAGTATCACGGCAGGATTTCCTTTCAGTGAACCATCACCAATCTTGATAGCCGAACCGATTTTAATTTCGGCTACATCTTCAATCTTTACAGGTGCTCCATTCACCGTTTTGATCAATGATCTTCCCAATTCTTTTAAATCGCTTGTGCGGCCGATGCCACGAACAATATATTCGTTGCTGTATTCATTCATAAATCCGCCGGCTGCATTTTTATTAGCTTCGTTCGCAGCTTTCAACAGTTCATTCAGCGATACATTGTAGTATTTCATTTTTTGCGGCGAAGCAAGAATTTGAAATTGTTTATACTCGCCGCCTATCACCACAACCTGCGATACGCCGCCGGTAGAAAGCAATAAAGGACGTATCTGCCAGTCGGCAATCGTTCTTGTATCCATTTTGCTTGTTGCAGTTCCTGTCACACTGATCAGCATGATCTCTCCCATGATAGAGGATTGCGGCGCCAACACCGGCGCACTTACGCCTATCGGCAATTGGTTGGATACAATACTTATTTTTTCATTCACTATTTGCCGTGCACGGTAGATCTCCGTTCCCCATTCAAACTCTACCCATACAATGGAAATACCTGCTGATGAAGATGAACGTACTCTTCGCACATTGCCTGCGCCGTTCACCCCTGTTTCCACTGGAAAGGTCACTAAGCGTTCCACTTCTTCAGGCGCCATGCCGTGTGCTTCGGTAAGCACTACTACTGTTGGCGCAGTGAGATCAGGAAATACATCTACTTCCATTCGCGAAGCAGTGTATGTGCCCGTTAACAGCAACAGTATGGATGCTGCAATAATAAGTACCCTGTTATTTAAAGAGAATCGAATGATTTTGTTTAGCATAGTGAATTGTGATCCGATAGCTATCGGATGGAGAATAGTGAATTGCGAATTCTTACTGGTTGTCTATTGTCTATTGCCTATTGCCAATTGGCCTAATGTTCATGCCCATGCGCCGGCACTGTACCCCTTGCCTGTGATAATTTAATCTGGTAAGCGCCTTTTGTAACTACTCTTTCACCTTCATTAATTCCCGATAATACTTGTACTTTTTGTCCATCATTTGTACCCAGCTTTAATTCTCTTTTCTGGAAACTCTCTCCCTCGGTTTGCACATAAGCATAGAAAATTCCCTGTTCCTCTACTAATGCTGAAACAGGAATTACTAATGCGTCGTTAACAGGAGTTGTTTTCAAATACACTTCTGCAAAAGATCCGGGCAATAAGGTTGGTTTAGCATCAATCTGAAAGTGAACAGGTATAAAAGGCGAACCGGCAGTTGTGGTTTTGCCCGTTGCCATTAGTTTACCATTCAGCGCTGCAGTATTAAATTGTTCTTTGCTTTGAACCAAACTGAAATTGGCTTCTTTAATGCTGCTGACCTTACCGGCATCTTTCAGCGACACTTCTGCTTTCAAAACAATCCGCTGATTTTTTGAGACGACCGCAAGCGGCTGACCTGACGATACATACTGTCCTTCACTCACCATGATACTTTTTACAAAACCATTAATGGGAGAGGAAAAACTTTTGCCACCGCTGTAATTCCGGTCAAGGTTATTGAGCCTGATCTGTGCCTGTTCATAATGCAGTTTGGCCTGCTTGTATTCGCTTTGTATTATCAGCTTGTCTTTAATTAACTCGCCGGTTCTTTCATATTCAGATTTTGCCATTGCTAATTCAGCCCTCGCAGCTTCTTTTGCTGCCTCAATATTTTCAAACGCAATTTCTCCGCCTGTTACGGTAAACATAGGCTGGCCTGCACGAACGGAAGAACCAATTACAGTGCTGTTGCCCGCAAATTTTACAATGCCGTTTGATTTGGCTGTAATAGTTACTTCATCACCGGGAGCAGAAAGAATTTCCCCGGTTGCTCTTATTACATCGTACATAGTTTCTTTTTTCACCGGGGCATTGGCAAATTCAATCTTCCATGCCTGTTCTTTCAGAAAAGATATATCGCCGCCGCCATCTGCTTCTGTTGGTTGCGCCGCAATAGCTGTTTTCTCGTCAGCATAAACGGTGATGCTATCAATAATGACCTGGTCGTTATAAGCTGATGTCTTAATATCGAATACCAGTTTGTACAAGCCGGCTTTTTCAGGCTTCAGTGCCAGGCGAAAAATGCCCGGATTTGATGGACTATTAGCCGCGACTCTTTGATTGCCGGGTTGCCCGATGAGGGTGAGTGTAACGGAACCTTCGGTAATGGGTTTGAAGAATTCGCCCAGTGAAGTGAAGTGTGCTGCAAAGCGGCTTTCTATACCAACTATCAGCGGTTTAAATTCTGCAAACAATTCTGTTTTATCGGTATATAAAGTATAGGCCAGCGGTTCTAAAACTTTTTCCCGTTCCTCCTTCTGTGATTGATCGCTTTGACAACCGGTAAACAACCCGATTGCCAGGCAGCCAATGAATATTCTTTTCATTGCAATAGATAAGTTGAAAATGGAAATAATAGTGGTTGCTTTGTACAAAGCGCTAACAGCCGGATGAAGTCATCATTCAACCGCAAAATTATCAGGCAACAGGGGGGCCTCTGAAAGAAAGTATATTGAAATAATCACGGGGCGGCGGGAACTCTTTCTCAAAACTATAATCAGGTTTTTTATTGAAAGAGGTTAGTGTAAAATTAAATTCGTTAAGCTGCGAAATAAAAATTGGCGAATGAGAATCATAGTTTGCGCTGCACCCGGTTTTGGATGGAATAAACGCTTCATCTAATTGGATAAAAGAAAAAACATTGTGATCAGGGTCATTATCATGATGGTGTTCAATGGCCGCATGCTCTTCATGATGATGAGGCAATATGCTATGGCCCATCACCACCAGCAATGCAAGAAGAACAACTATCTTATGAAACCCCTGGTTCATGATTTTCAAAGATACCCCTTTCTTTATTAACTGCTCCCTGAGGTGGGTTTGATGAAGTACTCTGTGCAGCGATTATTGAATTTTTCGAAGCATCCAACTTACATTAATAAATGACATGGGCATAAAATGAAAATAGGCCCGATAACAATGAGCCTTTTTGGTTTTGGTATGTGGAGCAGACCTGAACTGTCGTTCCGGGGTTCAGAGCCGGAATATGAATCCTGTGCTTAATGAAGTAATCAGCTTAAATTAGAAAAGGCCTTCGTAAGGGCCTTTTATTTAGTACCGGGGAGCAGACTTGAACTGCCGACCTCAGGGTTATGAATCCTGTGCTCTAACCAGCTGAGCTACCCCGGCAATTTGGGCGGCAAAAATAAAGATTCCAGCCTAAAGTTTGAAAACAAAATTTCCAGCCACTTAAAATTTTCATACCCTTAATTTTAAGCCATGATTCGACTGGCCAAACCTACAGATGCCGCAGCTATATTAGAAATTTATGCCCCTTATATCCGGCATACTTCCATAACGTTTGAAACCGAAGTACCTGCTGTGGCCGACTTTGCAAACAGGATCAGTTCTTATCTTGAAATATGGCCCTGGCTGGTGTATGAAGAAAACGGCCAGATCATCGGTTATGCTTATGCGTCACGCTACCGGGAAAGAATAGCTTACCAGTGGGGTGTAGAATGTTCGGTTTACATTCATAAGGATCATCATCGCAAAGGAATAGCAACGATCTTATACAAAAAACTATTTGCTATTTTAAAAATGCAGGGCTTTACTACAGTTTATGCTGTTATCAATCTGCCAAACGACGAAAGTGTGGCGATGCATGAAAAAATGGGGTTTGAATATTTTGCCACTTATAAAAACGTAGGTTATAAGTTAGGTAAATGGAAAAATGTAGGATGGTGGCAACTGCAATTAAATGATTACCTGGATGCGCCGGTTACACCGGTAAAATTTTCTGCAGTAGCTAATCAAACACTTGAAAAACTGCTGAAAGAAAAATAATGAATCGCCTGATGGCAGCAATGATAAAAAAAGAAGCTGCCTTAAAAAGACAGCTTCCCCAATTGAATATTTTTCTTTTTTAAAATTTAAAAGTTACTGATGCATTAAAGATAGTGCCCAATTGGCTAAAGTGTGAACCGTTATAGCCTAATATGCTGTATCTGCCGCTGAAACCGAGAAATCCTTCCAGCAAACTTCTTTCCGCTGCATTGCTCAATGTGGCTGCAGCACTTGCATAGTTAGGATCGGAAGGGCTGCCGGTTAATTTCAAGCTCCATTCCGGTAAAACATTAAATACATTATTAACCGTAAAAGATGCACCGATCTTGTTTGTAAAATCGTAACCGATATTAATATCAGTAAGCATCTTTGTTTTAAATACCTGCTTGATATTATTCATAATGCCGCCGCCATTGTCTAAATCCTGGAATTTTGTAGGCCCAAATACCGTGTTGTTTAAATTAAAATTCCATTTCTTGATAACATAATCAAAGCCCACTACAGCTTTGTATTTCGGACGGCTTTCTGTTAATAAAGATCTTATTTGAGCACTCAATATGCTTGCATCTGCATCTTCAATCGCTTTCGGGTTATTGGGACTACCAATGATCTCATTTTTCATTGTATAATTTCCTGCAAGGTTCACTCCCAGTTTTCCTTTGCCTAATCCGATATTGCGATAGCTGCCCACAAAATCAATTCCCTGTGTTCTTGTTTTTATACCATTAATAAAAAAGTTGGCCTGTACCACCCCGGCTGCCTGCAGAATCTGGTATAACGTTGTACTTGGATCGCTTGTTGATATAGAAGAACTATAAACAATTCGTTCTTTGATTGTAATGTTATAGTAATCGGCAGTAATGCTGATGTTTCTGTTGGGTGTTATTCCAATGCCCACGGTATAATTATCCGATTTTTCAGGTTTTAATTTAGGAACACCTAATAAGAATGCCTGCTTGCTCCTGTTGTTGAACAATCCCGACAATTGAATGGTGCCTGCTACAAACGATGCCTGTGTTGATTGTGCATATATCTGGTGCAGCGATGGTGCACGGAAACCGGTAGATGCAGAAGCCCTGATGATAAATTTATCTTCAGCAAGTTTATAACGGCTCGACAATTTCCAAACAAATGCGCTTCCAAAGTCGCTATAATTTTCTCCTCTTAATGCGCCATTCAACATGAAGTCATCTGTCACGTCCCAACTCGCATCTACATAAGCTCCGAAATTGTGGCGTTTATTGGTTGATGCGTTTTCCTGCCGTATGCCGGGAAATGAGTTGGCTCCCTCTCCTGAATACGATGCAGTATCGCCTGCAATGATCTTGTAAGTTTCAGTTCTTACTTCTGCGCCAAAGGCCAGGGAAACATTGTCTGTAATGGCTTTTGTAATGTCATAGTTGCCTACAATATGGCCGTAGAAATAACCACCGGGTTTGAAAGCAGTAGGGCTGGCAGTTCCCAATGTGCGGTTGACTGTATTTTCAACCGTATAAAGTTGCTGATTGCCGCCGAATGTTATACTCATATCATGTTTCCATCCATTGACCATGTTGGTAAAACCTGCTGTTGCATGATAATCGAGAAGGTCTCCGTCAAATGTAGGTACATAGCCAAGGTATCCTTCATACAAGGGATCGGTGCCGCCGGTATAATTGGGAGCACCCGGCACTCTTTGATGCAGCAACCCGGCATCGGTTCTCCAGTAAGGTGTTCTGAAGTTTGCATGGCTGAACACTTTTTTAAACACTAACCCAGCATTGCTGTAAAACTGTGCATTGCTCCCAATAGGCACACCCAGGTTATAATTAAATTTTGCAGCCTGTATTTCACCGGTGCCATTAATGTTGTTGCCTGTAGGAAAGCGATTGAGATAGGCATCAATAGCAGCATCTGCTGATGATGATCCGCCAAACGTTGCTTTTTCCGTTGGCCTGTCAATAATGCCTGACCGTACGGCGCTATTTGCCTGGCTGAAGTCAATGGTATAGTTGATAAAGCCATTGGATGCAAAATTAGATCCGCCGTTATAGGCCACACCATAAGTTTCTCCATCACCTTTATGAGTAACGCCACCTCGCAATATCAGGCTGCTGTATTGATATTTATCTTTTAAAATTACATTCATTACACCGGCAATAGCATCTGAACCATATTGCGCCGATGCGCCATCTCTTAAAATTTCAACTCTTTTAATTGCATCCTGTGGAATAGAAGCAAGATCGGGCCCTGTTTCTCCTCGACCAGGCGAAAACTGTACATAAAGTAATGAACTAAGATTTTTTCTTTTACCATTGATCAATATCAGCGTACGGCTGGGGCCGAGATTTCTTATCTCATATGGATCAAGCAAAGTGGTAGCATCATTTACCGGGGTATTTACAGTATTAAATGAAGGCACCCGGTATTGCAATGCTTTGTCGAATGATGGTTGCCCTGTGGTTTTAAGATCGTTTGGCCCAAATACATCTACGGGCAGGGGAGTGGTGGTAAGCGTCCTTGCGGCGGCTCTGGCACCTGTAGAAATAACAAGGCCTTCTAACACTCCGGCTTGCGAATTAAGTGTAATAAGCAAATCGCTCTGATTATTTACGGCAACTTTTTTTGGTTCATAGCCAATGAAACTAATTTCCAGTTCTGCATTGGCCGCTGCATTAATAGAAAAGCGGCCATCAGCATCAGTGGCAGTACCGGCAGTAGAGCCTGTTACTTTTACAGTAGCGCCATTCAGAGGGGAATTAGTGCCGGAATCAACTACCCGGCCTCTTACAGTTTGAGCAGTTACACTAATGGAAGCCATTATACAAATAGCAGCCAACAGGCAAATCTTTACCTTTCTCATGATCATGTGTTTTGTTTAATAAATGTGTTGTTTATAGAAATGAAGCATCCCTGCTAAAGGATGTTTCACATCATCCATTTAAAACTTATCATGAGGATAAGGCTTGTAATCGTCGTGTTAAATGATCAGTTGCACTGCGCTGTTATCATCAAAACTTTGATCAGATTGTCCACAGGCTTATTGGATTTTTCCAATGAATGAGAAAAAAAGTCATGCTTTTACAATGGCTCCAAAACAACAATCTTCCGGTTACCAGTTATATTTTTTGAGATAAAAATGACAGATAGAAAAAATAATAGAAACGCCGTTGGCAGGAAATGATTTCTCATAATCAGTTTTTAAGTTAGGTTTCTGAACTTTCCAGTCAGGCAGAGTATCGTTGATAGCCGCACCTAAGGCTTAAGAGGAATGGTTAAATGCAATATAAAGAAATTATTATATAAAAATTTAAATTGTCAACAAAAGACGGGATATAAGATGTGTTTGAGTTATTTATTTTTTAGTAGCAGCAGTGAGCGGAGCTGAACTGTATATTTTCAATGCATCAGTTTAAGACTTATAGATTCATGGCAAACTTATTCAACTAATTCAAAGAGATACTAAGTGTTTACTCAAAATCTTCGTAAAGCAAATATTTCTTTCTTATTTTCTTAAATTCATTCAACGCAGGTTCCCAGCTTTTTTTTATTTCTTCTTCTGGTTTTCCAGCTTTGATCTGTTGCCATAGTTCATTATTGCCGGAGAGTTTATTAAAGAACGCTTCTTCCATTTTTCCTGATTTAGGTATAATGAAAAAGCTGTCTTTATTGGGAAACAATTTATAGGCTTCTATCAGCCATTTCAGTTGTATTCTATTATCTATTTTCTTTAATACTTCATTCGGCGTGCCGCCTAAATTCCATCCATAACATTTTTGTCCGTATAGCTTTGAGCTTTTCGCTCCTTCATTTGGATTGGGCGTAAATGAATATAAATTTCTTGGCAACGATGGATGGCCAAATACCTGGAATGGTTTATTGGTTCCTCTTCCTTCACTCAATACTGTGCCTTCAAAAAAACAGGTAGAAGGATAGAGATAAATGGATTGAATTTCGGGAAGATTGGGAGAAGGTCTTACAGGCAAAACATATTTGCTCTTATGTGTATAGTTGCTGTTTTTTATTACCTGGAAATGAAAAGGCGTATCAACCGAGTTTTGCGCAAAGTTTTTATAATAATCATAACGGGCATTCGCTTTATTGCTTAACCATTTTTCACCAGCTATCATAAATGCATATTCGGCTATCGTCATGCCATACACAACTGGCACCGGTTGCATACCAATAAACGATTTATATTTTTTATCCAATACGGGTCCGTCAACATAAAATCCATTTGGATTAGGCCGGTCAAGTATCATTAAAGGTTTGCCTGCTTCAAAAGCAGCTTCCATCAATTCTTCGAGTGAAGAGATATAAGTATAAAAGCGAACACCAACATCCTGTATATCGAATACAAGCAGATCTATTTTTGCAAGATCTTCTGCAGAGGGTTTTCTTTTTGCTCCGTACAATGATACTACAGGAATGCCTGTTTTTGCATCTGTATAATTTCCGATCTTTTCACCTGCATCCGCTGTTCCTCTGAATCCATGCTCCGGGCCAAAGATGAGTTTAATGTCAACACCAAGTTTCATTAATGTATCTACCAGGTGCATATTACCGACCATTGAAGTTTGATTGGCAAAAATTCCAACTTTTTTTCCCTTGATCAGCGGCAGATAAACATTGATGCGTTCAGCAGCAGGAATGATGCGTTGCTCATTATTTGCCGGTGGTTTTCCATCTCCTTTTCCAACTTCTGCATTTTTTTGACCATTACATGCAACTAAAAGGATTGTGGAAATACAACTTAATAAAAAGCTCTTCATCGTTTTTATTTTATTCAATACATCTGAAACTACTGCAAGATAACCATTCAGACGCCGTAAAATATTTAAACGGTTGCTTAGCATAAATTGCTACCTTGCAGCCCTCCTGAATACAACAGGATATTTTAAACATAAAATAAAAATATGCAGCAAGCAAAAAGTGGCGATAAAGTAAAGGTGCATTATCATGGTCGTTTGACAAACGGTGAAACATTTGATAAATCAGAAGGCAGGGCGCCGTTGGAGTTTGAAGTAGGAAGCGGCATGGTGATAAAAGGTTTTGATGATGGCGTGACGGGTATGACTGTGGGAGAAAAGAAAACGATCACTATCCCTTTTCATAATGCTTATGGCCCAAAAAATCCGGAGATGATCGTTGATATGCCAAAAGACCGTTTTCCAAAAGAGATGGAGATTGAAATAGGAATGCCGTTGGCTATGAGCGATGGACAGGGGCAGCAATTCCAGGTAGTGGTAACAGAGATCAAAGAAAGCTCTGTAGTGTTGGATGCCAATCATCCCCTCGCAGGACAGGATTTAACATTTGACCTGGAACTGGTAGAGATAGATGGCAGCAAGCCGCTGATCATAATGCCGTAGTTCAATAAGCAATAGACAATAGGTAAAGAGTTCATGGTATTCGCTATGAACTCTTTTTTTTAGGAAGTTGTATGTCTGTTGCCCATTGTCAATTGCATATCGCTAATTGCCCATTTTTTCCTGTATATTCGATACCCCTAAATCAAGTGTATGTTTGAGAATTACCAGTTCACTGCTTCCGAACGTTTCTTACGATATGTGCAGATAGATACACAAAGCGATCCGCAATCATCTTCATTTCCAAGTACAGCAAAGCAAAAAGATATTAGCCGCTTATTGGTTGATGAATTAAGGCAAATGGGAATTGCCGATGCACATATTGATGAATGGGGATACGTATATGCAACTATTCCACCTAATACAGATAAAAAAGTGCCCGTGATTTGTTTTTGTGCACATGTGGATACAGCGCCTGATTGCAGTGGCACTAATGTAAAACCTATTGTTCATAAAAATTATCGTGGTGATGATATTGTATTGCCTGATGATAAATCACAGGTATTAAAAATGCAGGATTATCCTTATCTCGAAAAACTTATCGGAAATGATATTATCACTGCATCAGGCACTACTTTATTAGGCAGCGATGATAAAGCAGGTGTGGCAGAGATCATGGATCTTGCCAATTTTTTACAAGCAAACAAGCATATCAAACATGGAGAAATAAAAATTCTTTTTACACCTGATGAAGAAGTAGGCAAAGGCGTACAACATGTAGACATAAAAAAACTGGGTGCTGATTATGGATACACATTAGACGGCGGCGAAGCAGGCAGCCTTGAAGATGAAACCTTCAGCGCAGATGGTGTGCAATTGGTTATTCATGGTGTCATTGCTCATCCCGGTTATGCAAAAGGTAAAATGATCAATGCCATGAAAATTGCAGGGCATATTTTAGATGCTTTGCCAAAAGATCGTTTATCACCTGAAAGCACTGAAGGAAGAAGAGGGTTCATTCACCCGGTGCGTATAGAAGGCATTGCTGAAAAATGCACTATTGATTTTATTATCCGTGATTTTGAAACACCAGGATTAAAAAAGAAAGAAGATTTTCTGAAAACACTGGTGGAAGAAATAATGCGTACACATCCGAATGCAAGCTTTGAATATACCGTGACAGAGCAATATCGTAATATGAAAGAAGTGCTGGATGTTCATCCAAAAGTAGTGGACTATGCAAAAGAAGCAATTCAAAGAGCCGGCTTGCCGTTAAAAATGGAAAGCATTCGCGGCGGCACTGATGGCAGCCGCTTGTCTTTTATGGGATTGCCTTGCCCCAATTTATTTGCCGGCGAACAGGCTATTCATTCCAAATTAGAGTTTATCAGCATTCAGGATATGAATAAAGCAGTAGAAACAATGGTGCACCTGGTGCAGATTTGGGAAGAGAGGAGTTGATGTGATAATTTGCTAATGTGCTAATATGCTAATATGCAAATTTGCAAATACGGCCAATTCATCGGTTTGGTAAAATGAGCAGGTAATGAAGAAATGAATGAACTTTGCACGGATGGTTTGCATCCGTAATAAAATGAGAAGACCTTTCGTTTCTTTTTTGATGAAATTCTTTTTTATCCTTTTCCTTTTATTGCCTTCCTTTTTTTGTTTTTCTCAAAATCTTTTACTCAACGGCGATTTTGAAGAAGAAAATATTTGTTCAGAATACAAAGTAAACTGTGCTCCTGAAGCTTGGCTTACCAACGATGATGTGTTTAATAATTATTTTAAAAGCCCAAGTCGTGCTTATCATGGTTTTCATTGCATGTCAATAGAAGCCGGCCATGCTAAAAAAGCATTCAAAAGAACATTTATCCGAAGCCGGTTTCTTTGCGGTTTGAGAAAAGGAAATCAATACCGGCTGGAATTTTATATAAAATCGCCTCACCGGATTTTGGACAGCATTGGCGTATTATTTTCTTCCCATGATTTTTTATTTGATAAACGACCGCTTCAAACTATTAAACCTTCTTTTTATCTCGCTGACATAAACAAGCCATTTAAAAAAGACAGCAGTTGGCAACAGGTGATTTTTACTTATACTGCCAATGGCGACGAATCGTTTATTACAATTGCTAATTTTTCTAAAAAAGATATCACAGGAGAGACAGGTATAGAAAGAGAAAATAATTTTTTTGCATTTATTGATGCGGTTTCGTTAATGCTAATGAATCCAAAAGAAAGTTTATGCGACGACTGGCAAACCAACATGGCCGAAATATATGACCAGGATGAAAGGCATGATTTCTTAAGAAGAAAAATAAGAACGGCGAAAAGCAGCGATATGGGTCCTGTTTTTTCGCAACGTAATAACATGACAAGAGTTGACACATTGGTATTGCAGGAAGTATTGTTTGAATCAGGCAGCGCTGAATTGTATAATGATAGTTATATGTTATTAGATAGTTTTTGCCGCCAGGCTGTTGGAAGAAGAATTGATTCAGTAGTAGTAGAAGGACATACTGACAGCAGGGGCACGGAAACAATGAATAATCAACTATCATCAGATAGAGTGCAAACGGTGCTAAACTATTTTGCTTCCCGCAGCTTTGTACGGCCTAATCGTGTTTTTGCAAGGGCATGGGGCGAATCAAAACCTGTTGCCGATAACAATACACCGCAGGGCCGCCAGCGAAACAGGAGAGTGGTAGTATTTCTTTATATCCGCGAATAATTTTCTTTTGCCTTGTACTTTGTTCCTTGTTCCTTGTACCTTGTTCCTTGTTCCTTGTTCCTTTATCTATATCTTCGTCTTAAACTTTTAATCACATGGACATCCAAAATTTACTTGCTTCTTATTGGTGGGTACTTATTCTTCTTATTATTTTATTCGGCTCTTTTTTTACTATCAACCAGGGTTATATCGGTGTTATTACCATGTTTGGTAAGTATCGCCGGGTAGTAAGACCGGGTTTGAATATGAAAATTCCGATACTCGAATCATTATCAAAAAGAGTGTCTATTCAAAATCGTTCCGTTGAATTAGAATTCCAGGCCGTGACACAAGACCAGGCCAATGTATATTTCAAAAGTATGTTGCTTTATGCCGTGCAAAACGAACAGGAAGAAACGATCAAGAAAGTGGCCTTTAAATTTATCAGCGACAGAGACCTGATGCAGGCACTTATCAGAACGATTGAGGGTAATATTCGTTCTTTTGTTGCTACGAAAAAACAAGCAGAAGTATTAGGATTGCGGCGTGAGATAGTTCAATATGTAAAAGTAGAAATTGATCATACGTTGGAAGAATGGGGTTATCATTTGCAGGATTTGCAGATCAATGATATCACCTTCGATAAAATGATCCTTGATTCAATGAGCAAAGTAGTAGCAAGTAACAATCTGAAAGCTGCTGCGGAAAATGAAGGACAGGCATTGCTCATTACCAAAACCAAATCAGCCGAAGCAGAGGGTAATGCTATTAAGATATCGGCCGAAGCAGAAAAAGAAGCAGCAAGATTGCGTGGACAAGGTGTGGCGCTTTTCAGAAAAGAAGTTGCCACCGGTATGACGGAAGCTGCTGAACAAATGAAGCAGGCTAATTTAGATACCAATGTAATTTTATTCAGCATGTGGACAGAAGCCATTAAAAATTTTGCTGAATATGGAAAAGGTAATGTGATCTTTCTCGATGGAAGCGCCGAAGGCATGGAAGCAACAATGAAACAAATACAGGCATTGATGGTGAAACAGGCGGGAACGAAGTAAGATAGAAGCTGGAAAGCCGGAAGTCGGTAAGTCCGAAAGAACTATTCAATTATATTCAGGTTGTTTTTGTGAAGAGAATATTTCTTTCGGACTTTTCTGTCACCTGACTTTCTGACTATCACCTGTTAAAGAACTCCAAAACTTCTGACCACTATACAACGTGGCATCTTTTTTTTCGTTCATTCGTGTGTTATTCAGGATTGTTGATAATATTTTAAAAAAGGGACTTCTTCCCGGTCTTACTTTTACAGACTTAAAGTAAATATCTATGTTTGACCTTCTTCAGATTGGTGATTCTCTTAACCAGGCTATGCAACAAACGGCCGCCACTGCTCCCGGCAAGACGATCAGTTTTTTTGACCTGATCTATATGGGCGGATGGATCATGATCCCACTTGGTTTGATGTTGCTGATGACGGTATATGTGTTGGCAGAACGTTATATTGCTA
>Ga0187893_10001470_pt1 | contig 56226 bp, 53 predicted proteins | sample MA1701074metaG_FD_139574 | JGI IMG/M metagenome (GOLD analysis project Ga0187893, IMG submission 139574) | White microbial mat communities from a basaltic lava cave in the Kipuka Kanohina Cave System on the Island of Hawaii, USA - MA170107-4 metaG ...
GAGATCAAGACCACGGCCAACCTCCAGCACCCCCATATCCTGCCGCTGCACGACTCCGGGGAGGCCGACGGGCTCGTCTTCTACGTCATGCCGTACGTCGAAGGGGAGTCGGTGCGCGACCGGCTGGGGCGGGAGAAGCAGCTGCCGGTGGAGGACGCGGTGCGGATCGCGCGCGAGGTGGCCAGCGCGCTGGACTACGCGCACCGGCACAGCGTGGTGCACCGGGACATCAAGCCGGAGAACATCCTGCTGCACGACGGGCAGGCGCTGGTGGCGGACTTCGGGATCGCGCTCGCGGCGAGCCGGAGTGACGGCGGGACGCGGATGACCGAGACGGGGATGTCGCTCGGCACGCCGCACTACATGGCGCCCGAGCAGGCGATGGGGGAGCGGGAGATCACGCCGAAGGCGGACATCTACGCGCTGGGCTGCGTGCTGTACGAGATGCTCACCGGCGAGCCGCCGTTCACGGGTCCCACGGCGCAGGCGATCATCGCGCGGGTGATGACCGAGCAGCCCCGGTCGCTCACGCTGCAGCGGCACACTGTCCCGGCGCACCTCGAGGCGGTGGTGCGCAAGGCGCTGGAGAAGCTGCCGGCGGACCGGTTCGCGAGCGCGGCGCAGTTCGTCGAGGCGCTCGACAAGCCGGGCTCGCTCGGCCTCACGCTTCCCTCGCTGGCGGAGACGCCGGTCGGGGCGCCGGCTGCGCCAGGCGGGAAGCGACGCTGGCGCGCCCTCGTCCCGTGGCTGCTGCTCGCCGCGGCGGTGGCGGGCGGCGCCTCCGGCTGGCTGCGCCGGGAGCCGGTGCCGGCCGACCCGGTGGCGCGCTTCACGGTGCCGCTCCCGACCTCCGCCCGACTGATCAACCCCGGCGGCGGCACCGTGACGATGTCGCCCAACGGGGCGCGAATCGTGTATGTGGGACAGAACGAGAGCGGCCAGCGGATGCTGTTCCTGCGCAGCCTGGACCGCCTCGAGCCGGTGCCGGTGCCTGGAACGCTTGGCGCCGGCCAGCCGTTCTTCTCGCACGACGGCCAGTGGGTCGGGTTCGTCGTCGGCAACAGGATGCAGAAGGTGGCGCTGGCGGGCGGACCGCCGCTCACCATCGCGACCGTGGACAGCGGGTTCCTGGGCGCCGCATGGGGTCCTGAGGACCTCATCGTCTTCGGCACGAACGTGGGCCTGCGGCGCGTGCCGGCCGCCGGCGGAGTACCGGCGGTGCTCACCACGACCGACACGCTCGAGGTGTTCCACGCGCTTCCGGACTTCGCCCCGGCGGAGCTTGTGGTGTTTCACATCCGGGGCAGGGACGCGGTGGACCGGCTGGCCGCGGTGCGGCTGACGACGGGCGAGACGACGCGCCTGGAGCAGACCGGAAGCAACCCTCACTACATCGGCACCGGCCACCTCTTGTACGCGAACAGCGACGGCACGATCATGGCAGCACCGTTCGACGCCCGGCGCGGCGCGATCAGCGGCGCGGTCGTGCCCGTCGCCGAGGGCGTGCTGATCGGGCAGGGCGGATTCGCCAAGATGGGCGTGTCGCGGGGCGGCGCGATGGCCCACGCCACCGGGGTCGGCGGGGTGCGACACGTGGTCCTCGTCGACCGCCGCGGCGTCGTGAACGTCCTGACCGCCGAGCAGCGCGCCTACGGATCGCCGCGGTTCTCGCCCGACGGACGTCGCATCGCGGTGGACATCGCGGAAGGCACGGGATCCTCCCTGTGGGTGTTCGATATCGGCCAGCGCACCCTGACGCGGCTCACCACGGATCGCGACGCGAATCGGCCGCTGTGGACTCCGGACGGGCGCCGGATCGCCTTCACAGTGAACACGCCCGAGCCGAACCTGTTTTGGATCGCCGCGGACGGCAGCACGCCGATGGAGTCGTTGCTGACCGCGCCGGGCCGCCAGCTCGCCGACGGCTGGAGTCCCGACGGGCGGCGCCTGATCTACCATCAGAACAACATCGGCACGACGCGCAACGACATCATGGTGCTGGGCCTCGACAGCGGCCGCACCACCCAGGCGCTGATCGCGACGCAAGCCGACGAGTTCTCGCCGGCGGTCTCCCCCGACGGCCGCTGGATCGCGTACGCATCCGACGAATCCGGTCGCGTCGAGGTGTACGTACGCGCCTTTCCGGCACCGGGCGGCAAGGCGCAGGTGTCGTTGGACGGCGGCACCGAGCCGGTGTGGTCGCGCGACGGGCGCGAGCTGTTCTACCGGAACGGTGACCGGATGATGGTCGCGGCGGTGCGGCTCTCGCCCGCTTTCAGCGTCGCGCAGCGCACCGAGCTGTTCCGGAGCGCGTTCCCCTCCAATCCGTTTCACGCCCAGTACGACGTCGCCCCCGGCGGCCGGCACTTCGTGCTGACCCAGGGCCCGCAGACCTCCAGCGATCTCGTGGTGGTGCTGAACTGGTTCGATCAGCTGCGCGCGCCTGCGGCCGGGCGGTGAGGCCGTCGTGACCGACCTCGTTGCCCGCCTGTCCACGGCGCTCGAGGGCCGCTACGCGATCGAGCGCGAGCTGGGCGCGGGCGGCATGGCCACGGTCTACCTCGCCACCGACCTGCGGCACAACCGCAGGGTCGCGCTGAAGGTCATGCGCCCCGACCTGGCCGCGACGATGGGCTCTACGCGCTTCCTGCGCGAGATCCAGACCGCCGCCCAGCTCCAGCACCCGCACATCCTGCCGCTCCACGACTCCGGTGAGACCGGCGGCTTCCTGTGGTTCGTGATGCCCTACGTCGAGGGCGAATCGCTGCGCACGCGGCTCGCGCGCCAGGGTGAGCTGCCGGTCGGCGAAGCGGTCCGCCTGCTGCGCGACGTGGTGGACGCGCTGTCGCACGCGCACGCCAACGGCGTCGTGCACCGTGACATCAAGCCCGACAACATCCTCCTCTCGGGCCGGCACGCGATGGTCACCGACTTCGGCGTCGCGAAGGCGGTCGACGAGGCGACCGGTCGCAACGCGGTGACGACCGCCGGGGTCGCGCTCGGCACGCCCACCTACATGGCGCCGGAACAGGCCGCCGCCGATCCCCACGTGGACCATCGGGCCGACCTCTACGCCCTCGGTGTAGTGGCGTACGAGCTGCTCACCGGCCAGCCGCCGTTCACGGGGACCAGCGCGCAGCAGATCCTCGGCGCCCACGTGACGCAGGCGCCGAAGCCGGTGGCGGAGCAACGCGCCACGGTCCCGCCGGCGCTGGCCGCGGTCATCATGCGGTGCCTCGCGAAGAAACCGGCGGACCGGTGGCAGACGGCGGACGAGCTGCTGGCGCAGCTCGAGGGGTTCGTGACGCCGACCGGCGGCACGACGCCGATCGACACGCGGCCGGTGAGCGCGGTGATGGCCGCGGCGAGCCGCGTGGGACGGCGGACGTGGCTCGCGGCCGCGGCCGGCGCGCTCGTGCTCGCGGTGCTGGGCGGGGTCCTCGCGGTCCGCGGCGTGAGCGGCGGCTCGGGCGGTGCGCCGCGCGTCGTCGTGCTGCCGCCTCGAAACCTCGGCGCGGCCGACCAGGCGTATGTCGCCGAGGGGATCGCGGAGGAGATCAACAACCGGCTGGTCGCGCTGGCGGGTCTCGAGGTCATCGGCCGCTCCAGCGCCGAGCGGTATCGCGAGACGCGGCTGACGTCGCGCCAGATCGGCGAGGAGCTGCACGCGGACTATATCCTCTCGCTGCGGGTCGGCAGCGAGGGCCCGGCGAGCGGCCGGCGCATCCGCGTGAGCGCCGAGCTGGTGCGGGCCCGGACCGAGGCCCAGGTATGGGGGAAGTCGTACCAGGCGGACGCGGCGGCCGACTACTTCCGGGTGCAGGGCGAGATTGCCGGCCAGGTGGCGCAGGAGATGGGCGTCACGCTGGTGTCACGCGACCGGGAGCGCATCGCCCGCCAGCCCACGGGCGACCAGGAGGCATATGACTATTACCTCCGTGGCGCCGGCATCCTGCGGCTCGCGCACCTCAACACCGAGTTCCGGGACGCGGCCACGTACCTCCAGCGGGCGGTGGAGCGTGACGCGGGGTTCGCTCAGGCCTGGGCGTCGCTCGCCGAGGCGCATACCGAGCTGTACTGGTTCTGGGGCGATCGGACGGAGCGGCGGCTGGACCAGGCGCGGCAGGCGGCCGAGCGCGCGCGAACCCTCGCCCCCGAGGCGCCGGAGACGGAGTACGCCTGGGGCATCTACTACTATCACGGGCATCTCGACTTCCCCCGCGCCCTGGAGCACCTGCAGAACGCGCTGCGCGCCGATCCGGGCCGCGCGCAGTTCCACGAGTTCATCGGGTACGTGCAGCGTCGCGCCGGCCGGTTCGACGAGGCGCTGGCGAGCCTGGAGCGCGCGCGCCAGCTCGACCCGCGCAGCGTCCGGATCATCAGCGGGGTCGGCGAGACGATGCTGCCGCTCGGCCGCCAGGACGAGGCCGTGCCGTTCGTGGAGCGTGCGCTCGAGCTGGCACCCGAGGACTGGGTTGTCTTCCTCGCCGCGACGTCGATGCGCGTCCAGCGCGGCGACCTGCCGGGCGCGGCGAGTGTGGCGCGCGCCGCGTTCGTCCGGCCCGGCGTGCCGCGCCTCGTGGTAGAGCGGCCGCAAGCCGTGAGCGATTGGGCCTGGCTGCTGCCGCCGGCCGAACGCGCCCGCCTGGCCGCGTTTCCTCCGCTCGGCCCGGACATGGTGGATACCGCCGGCTACTACCTGGCCCGGGCCGACGTCTTCCGGCTGGTGGGGCGGGACGCGCGCGCGAGCTACGACTCGGCGGCGGCGGCGTACCGGCGACGCGTGCGCTCGCGCCCCGACGAGGGGTGGGACCATGCCGGCCTGGGATTGGCCAACGCGGGGCTCGGGCGCAGGGACGACGCGATCCGGGAGGCGCGCCGCGCGGTGGAGCTGCTCGAGGGCAGGGACATGTACGAGGGGCCGATGCTCCACGCATGGTTGGCCGAGGTGTACCTGACGTTCGGCGAGCGCGACAGCGCGGCGGTCGCAATCGAGCGCTTCGTCCGGGCGATGCCCGGCAACCGCGCCCTGGTGCGTCATCATCCCCGCTACGCCCGGCTGCGCGAGCTGCCACGGGTGCGGGAGCTGCTCGGATCGTGACCGCGTCGCCGTGACCGACGCGATCGCGCGCCTGTCGGCGGCGCTGGCCGATCGCTATGCGATCGAGCACGAGCTCGGCGCCGGCGGCATGGCCACGGTCTACCTGGCCCACGACGTGCGGCACGACCGCAAGGTCGCGCTCAAGGTCCTGCGGCCCGAGCTCAGCGCGATCCTGGGCGGCGAGCGGTTCCTGCACGAGATCAAGACCACCGCCAACCTCCAGCACCCGCACATCCTGTCGCTGTTCGATTCGGGCGAAGCCGACGGCCTGGTCTACTACGTGATGCCGTACGTCGAAGGCGAGTCGCTCCGCGATCGGCTGACCCGCGACAAGCAGCTGCCGGTGGAGGAGGCGGTGCGGATCGCGCGGGAGGTGGCCGACGCGCTCCAGTACGCGCACCAGCACGGCATCGTGCATCGCGACATCAAGCCGGAGAACATCCTGCTGCACGGCGGGCACGCGCAGGTGGCGGATTTCGGGATCGCGCTGGCCGCCTCGCGCTCGGAGGGTGGGACGCGGATGACCGAGACGGGGATGTCGCTCGGCACGCCCCAGTACATGGCGCCGGAGCAGGCCATGGGGGATCGCGAGGTCACCGCGAAGGCCGACATCTACGCGCTGGGCTGTGTGCTGTACGAGGCGCTGTCCGGCGAAGCACCGTTCACCGGTCCCACGCCGCAGGCCATCGTGGCCCGGATCATGACCGAGCAGCCGCGGTCGCTGGCGTCCCAGCGCCACACCGTGCCGGCGCACGTCGAGGATGCCGTCATGATGGCCCTCGAGAAGCTGCCGGCCGACCGTTTCGCGTCGGCGGCGGAGTTCGCGGCGGCGCTGGGCGGGGCAGGCACAGAGGCACGGTGGCACGGAGGCACCGCCGCGCAGGCGCTGTCGCCACGTACCGCCTTGCCGCCAAACCGCCGTGCGGCCCTGCCGTGGGTACTCACCCTCGTCGCCGGAGTTGCGGCCGTCTGGGGCTGGTTGCGGCCCAGGGTGCCTGCCGACCCCGCGCATCCGTCGCGGCTGGCCATCCTGGCTTCCGGCCTGGGCGGCTCGGGTGGCCCTTCGCTCCAGCGGCAGATTGCGCTGACGCCCGATGGCCGCTCGGTCCTGTTTGTGTCCGTTGCCGCCACCGGCGCCAACGTACTGTTCCGGCAGAGCCTCGACGCCACGCAGGCCGTGCCGATTCCGATCGCCTCGGGGGCAGTGGCGAACCCGGTGGTGGCACCTGATGGACGGTGGCTGGTCGTCAGCGATGTGCAGACGCTCCGGATCTGGCGGGTGCCGATCGAGGGTGGAGCGGGCGCGCAGTTGCCCCTGTCCTACACGGCCGGAGGGTCGCAGAGCGCGTGGGACGGCCGCGGCAACCTCTGGACCACGGTCGGCGCGGGCAACCGGCACCTGGTGCGCCTCACGCCTGACGACTCGCTGACGGAGTTCCCCGAGCCGATCGGCGAGGCTCGGCTGATGCAGGTGCTGCAGGGCGATGAGACCGCCCTGGTGCTGATTCGCGCCGCGGGTACCGCGACGGGCACCCTCCAGCTGCTGGACCTCGACACTCGGCGCCTGACGGGACTCATGAACGTCCCGGTCGTAGAAGCGCGCTACGCGGCCGGCCACCTGGTCTACGCCCTCGGTGACGGCTCGCTGATGGCTGTCCCGTTCGACGTCCGCAGGCACCGCGTCACCGGCAACCCGGTCACCATCGCTACGGGCGTGTCGCTCACCGGGACCGGCCTGGCGCAGTTCGCCGTGGCGCCGAACGGCACGGTGGCCTACATCCCGGAAGAGCCGCGCTCGCTGGTCTTCGTGGACCGGGCGGGCGTCGCGCGCGAGGCCACGGCGGAACGCCGCAACTTCCACGCGCCGCAGTTCTCGCCGGATGGGCGGCGCCTCTCGGTGGACTTCACGTCGTCCGACGGCCGTGACGTCTGGATCCTCGCGCTCGACCAGGGCACCCTGTCGCGGGCCACCTTCGATCGGGACGGCCACGACGCCACCTGGATGCCCGATGGCCGCCTGCTGACGTACATCTCCGCGAAGACCGGCTTCATCGGGATCTACCGGACGCGGCCTGGGAGCGCCGAGCCGGCCGAGTCCCTGCTGACCTCGCCCAACCTGAGCTACACGGGCCAGTGGTTGCGCGGCGGCAGTGCGGTGGTGACCACGGGCAACGGATTGCGCGGCAACTCGCTGCTCGACGTGGCCATCGTCCGCAACGCGGGCCGCGGCCCCATCGAACCCCTCGTCGCGAGCCAGTTCACGGAACACTACCCGGCCGTGTCGCCCGACGGGCGGTGGCTGGCCTACGCCTCCAACCAGTCGGGGCAGGAACAGGTGTACCTGCAGCCGCTCGGCGGCTCGGGGGACATTCTTCAAGTCTCGCTGACCGGCGGCAACGAGCCGGTGTGGAGCCGGGACGGCCGTTCGCTCTACTACCGGGCCGTGAACGGTGGCCAGGTCGAATTGACCGAGGCGGTGTTGCGGATGTCACCGGAGCCGGGGGTGGTGTCGCGCCGATCGCTCTTCTCGGCCGGAGACTACGTGGGCACCCAGCCGCACGCCAACTACGACGTCACGCCTGACGGCCGTGGCTTCGTAATGGTCCGGCGCAGCACGGCGACCCGCGTCATGGTGATCCAGAACCTGCCGGCGCTGGTGGGCCTGCTGCGCGGCACTCCGGCCGCGGGTCGGTGAGCAATGCCCCCCAACGACGTGCGGGTCAGGCTGCCGCTGTTCGCGAGCTACGCCGAGGCCCTGGGCAGGAGCGAGATGGCCCTCGCGCTGCCGGCCGGCAGCTCCGTGGCGGACGTCCTGGCGCGGCCGCGCCAGGACCCGGCCGCGGGCCGCCTTCCGCCGAGCCCGCTGGTGGCCGTCAACCAGCGCTACGCGAAACCGGACACGCTTCTGGCCGATGGCGACGAGGTGGCGCTCATCCCACCCGTTGCGAAGGCTGGAGCGGGCTATCCGCGCCCCGCGCAGCTGAGGATCTACATGGGGATGCCCGCCTTCGACCCGATTCGTTCAGACCCCCGGTTCCAGCGTCTGCTGGCGGACGCCTCTCCGTGAGCCTCGCGGCACTGAGCGCGGCGCTGATGGATCGCTATCGCATCGAGCGCGAGCTCGGGCAGGGCGGCATGGCCACGGTCTATCTCGCCCATGATGTGCGGCACGACCGCAAGGTGGCGCTGAAGGTGCTGCGCCCCGAGCTCTCGGCCATCCTCGGCGCCGAGCGGTTCCTGGCCGAGATCAAGACCACCGCCAATCTCCAGCACCCGCACATCCTCAGTCTCTTCGACTCCGGCGAAGCCGCCGGCACGTTGTTCTACGTGATGCCGCTGGTCACGGGCGAATCGCTCCGCGACCGGCTCTTGCGTGAGTCGCAGCTGCCGATCGACGAAGCGCTCCAGATCGTCCGAGACGTCGCCGGTGCGCTGGCCTACGCGCACAGCCGGGGGATCGTGCATCGCGACATCAAGCCGGAGAACATCCTGCTCTCGGCGGGCCAGGCCGTGGTCGCGGATTTCGGCATCGCCGCGGTGCTCGGCGCGGTCGGCTCGAGCAAGCTGACCAGCACCGGCATGTCGATCGGCACGCCCGACTACATGAGCCCCGAGCAGGCGTCCGGATCGCCGGTGGACGCGCGCAGCGACGTGTACAGCCTGGGCTGCGTGCTCTACGAGCTGCTCGCGGGCACGCCACCCTTCGCCGGGCCGAACGCGCAGGCGGTCGTGGCCCGGCACCTGACCGACCCGGTGCCCAGCATCCGGACGGTACGCAGGACGGTGCCGGCCACGCTCGAGCGCGTGGTGATGACATCGCTGGCCAAGGTACCGGCGGATCGATTCGCGTCAGCCGCGGAGTTCGCCGCGGCGCTGCCGCGGCATGTGGACCTGCTCGAGCCGGAACCGGAGTCCCCCGCCCGGGTGCGGCCGAGCCGGCGCTGGGGTCGAACGGTCGGGATCAGCGGGTCAGGGCTGGCGGCGGTTCTGCTGATCGGCGGCATCGCGTGGTTCCGTTCGCTGTCCTCCGGATCAGGCGCCATCCGGTCGCTCGCGGTGATGCCGTTCAGCAACCTCACCGGCGACACGGCGCAGACCTATCTCGCCGTGAGCGCCACCGAGCAGGTAGTCAACGGTCTGGTCGGACTCAGCGCACTGCGCGTGATCCAACTGGACGGCTCCCTGACTCCGGAAGCCACGGACCGGTTGCTGAAGGACAACGGGGTCGACGCGGTCCTCGGCGGCTCGGTCGCGCGATCCGGAGACACGGTACGCATCTCGACACAGCTCCGCTCGGTAAAGACCGGACAGGCCCTCGCGGGAGGCGGGAGCTACAGAGGCGTCATGACCGGCATTCTCGCGCTGCAGGACAGCGTGTCCCGCTCCGTCGCGGACTCGATCCGGGTCTCCATGACGCCGCGGGAGCGCGCACAACTCCAGGCTGCGCGGCGTGCGGTCAGCCCGGAGGCGTACGACGCTTATGCCCGGGGACTGTTCTTCTTCGGCCGACTGACCGGGCCGGACATCCGCCGGTCCATCGCCTTCTACCAGCGGGCCATCGCGGTCGATTCGCTCTACGCGGAAGCCTGGGCCGGGTTGGCGCAATCCCTGCAACTGTCGGCCTACTTCGGCCTGGTGCCTCCGGCGGAGGCCAACCCGGCCGCAAGGGATGCGGCGCTGAAGGCGATTGCGCTCGACTCGATGCTGCCCGAGCCCTACACCACGCTCGGGCGGGTGGCATACCTTTTCTCCTGGGATTTCGCTTCCGCCGAACGCTACCATCAGCGGGCCATCGCGCTCCGCCCGGGGAGCGCCCGGCTTCACCAGGCCTATAGCAACTTTCTGTCGGGCATGGGTCGCCGCGCTGAATCCATCGCCGAAGCGAGGCTCTCGGTGGAGCTGGATCCAGCTTCCATCATCGTCTCCGCTATCGCGGCGCGTCCCTACTACGATGCACGCCAATACGATCTGGCGATCGCGCAATCCCTCAGGACGCTGGAACTCGACTCGAACTTCAGTCGCGCGCGGTATTGGCTGGGACTCTCGTATGCACAAACATCGCGACTGCCCGATGCGATTCGCGAGCTGGAGCGTGCCGTGGCGCTGGCACCCATTCCACTGAACGAGGCCGCGCTCGGCCACGCCTACGGGAGGGCGGGCGAGCGGGAAAAGGCGCTGGCCATCCTGCGGTCACTGCTGGATCGAGGACGGACCAGCTACGTGTCCTCGTTTGACATCGCCACGGTTTACGCGGGGCTCGGCGACCGGCAGCGGACGCTGGATTGGCTGGAACGAGCCTACGAAGGCCGGGCGTCGTACCTCTTCTATATCAACGTGAACCCGCACTTCGACGCGTACCGGGATGATCCGCGCTTCCGCGACCTGGTCCGCCGCATCGGTCTGCCCGCGGGCTCCTAGGCCCCCAGAGCCTCCCGTGCTCAGAGCATTCTGCTGTATCCCAGGTAGAGCAGGATCTTGGCGAGGTCACCGCGGTCGCTCTGGACGTTCGGTGCGGGCAGCGGTACTCCCGGGTAGAACTCGCCGTGGATCCGGACGGGCACGCTCAGCGTAAAGTCGTTCGCTCCGATACTCAGCGACAGACCGGGATCGACGAAGATCGAGCGCGCAGTCGCGCGAAAGCCGTGGCTGCCGCCGATCAGATCGTGGACCGGGATGCCGTCGGTCCGGAGCCCGAGGCTGGCCGAGAGCCCGCGACGCGGCAGCACCGCATAGGCGAGCCCCAGTCGCGCGTGATAGACGTCCGGTACCGAGAGGGGCGCGGTGGAGGTCGGCGTGAACGTCACCTCGGTGGTGTCGCGCGGGCTCAGCTGGTACGAGACGAAGGCATAGCCGGACAGCCCTCCCGCCAGCCGGCGGAACGCCTGGGCCTGGAGGATGATCCCCCAGCCGCCGTCACCCATCTGGATGCCCGGGTGCACCGTGTGCTGCACCGTTCCCGAGGGGAGTCCGAAATCGCCGGTGATGGTGTGACTGCCTGTCGGGGCTTTGACCCCGAGGCCGAACGCGATGTTACCCGTCCCGTGGGTCGCCGGGTCCATCAACCACATGGTGCCGACGAGATTGATGTCGCCGATGCCGGAGCCCGACGTCTCGTGACGGAGGCCGTCTTGATGGATCCGCGAATTGGTGCCGCTGGCGGTCGGCACGGTCAGGCGCAGGCTCAGTCGCTCGCTCACGCCGTAGGCGACCGAAAAGTCCACCGAGTTGATCTTGAAGATGTTCGGCTGGCCTCCGGGCGCCCTGGACCCGTCGGATGGCGTCAAGGTGTCGCGGATGAACCAGTCAGCGGCACTGAGTCGCCGATAGGCGAGCCCCAGCTCGAAGCGGCCGGCAGGAAGAATCGAGTGGCGATGTCCACCCAGACTGGGGGACGTGAAGCGCACCGGCATTCACCCCTGGCCGAAGGCCTCGCGAGGCGCGGCCAGGAAGGCGGTCGCGATGACGAGCGTGGTCAGGGACCAGCGGGTCCATGCCGCCTTGGTTCGACGCTCCATGGGTGCGACTCCTCGCGAGCTCAGCGGGCCGGCAGGATCAGCTCCAGCCCCGCGGCCAGCGCTTCGGGTGTGATGGGTCCTTGGTGCACCCGCCGCACGATGCCGGCGGTATCGATGAACACGGTGGCCGGGATGCCGCGCAGCAGGTAGCTCCGGTAGACCCGGCCCCGTTCATCCAGCAGCACCGGGAAGGTCATCTGCAACTCGGCCACGAACGGCTGGATGCGGCGCCGGATGTCCTGGTTGGTCAGGTTGATCGCCAGAATCTCGAGACTGGTGGATCGGTTCGCCGTGTACGCGGCGAGCAGCTCGGGGATCTCGGTCCGGCACGGCAAACACCAGGTTGCCCAGAAGTTGATGAGGACGGGGCGGCCTCTGAACTGCGACAGCGTTGCGTCGCCGCCCTGGAGCAGCGCCAGACGAAACTCGGGCGCCGGCAAGCCGATCGGGGCGGTCTGCGCGGCGCCACCTGCGGAGTCAGCAGTGCGAACAGCAGCAGGGAGAGCCGGGCCGGTGACAGCAAGGTTGCCAATGTAGGCCCGACGGATGGCGCCCGCCAGCGCCGGCCCCGAATCATGCCTGCCTCTTCTCGTGGCTCAGGCGGGATGCCGACTCGAGTACCGCTTTCCCGCTTATCTTCCGTCTCATGCGTGTCCAGTTGCTTCTGTTCGCCAGCTACGCCGAGGCCCTTGGTCGCACCGAGCTGTCGCTCGACCTGCCCCCGGGCAGCTCGGTGGCGGACGTCCTGGCCCGCGTGCGCCAGGACCCGGCCGCGGGCCGGCTGCCGCCGAGCCCCCTGGTGGCGGTCAATCAACGGTACGCCAAACCCGACACGCTCCTCCGCGACGGCGACGAAGTCGCCCTGATCCCGCCGGTCGCCGGAGGCTGAGCGCGCTTGCCCGGCCCCCCGGGTCCTGCTAGGTATTGAAGCGATGCCGGGTTACCTCACTCACACTCCGATCGACGTCTCGGCCCTGCTGGCGTCCGTCGCGGCAGATGGCTGCGGCGCGTCGGTGCTGTTCCTCGGCACGGTGCGCCGTTCGCCGGAAGACGGTGATGTGACGGCCATCGACTACTCCGCCTACGCCGACATGGCCGACGCCGAGTTCGGCCGCATCGTGACCGAGGCGGCGGCGCGCTGGCCCGGCGCGCGGATCGCGCTGCGCCACCGGCTGGGCGTGATCCCGCTCGGCGAGGCGAGTATCGCCATCGCGGTCGCGAGCCCGCACCGGGCCGAGGCGTACGACGTGTCCCGCTACATCATCGAGGAAACCAAGAAGCGCGTGCCGATCTGGAAGAAAGAGCGGTACGGCTCGGGCGAGGAGCGCTGGGTGAAGCCGGCCGAACGCATCCACCCCATCAGCCCGCCGAGTGCGGCGCATGCGTAGCACCCGGCTGCCGGTCACCGACGTCGCGCCGGCGCAGCAGGACGCGCAGGGACGCTCGATTACGTACCTCAGGATCAGCGTCACCGACCGCTGCAACTTCCGGTGCCTGTACTGCATGCCCGAGGAAGGGCTGGAGTGGCTGCCGAAGTCGCAGATCCTCACCTACGAGGAGATCGCCGAGATCGTGCGGCAGCTCGCGCCGGGGGGCATCCGGCGCCTGCGGATCACCGGCGGCGAGCCCACCATCCGGCCGGACCTCGAGACCCTCATCCGGTACCTGAAGGCGATCGCCGGCATCGAGGATGTCGCGCTCTCGACCAACGGCGTGAAGCTCGTGAAGAAGGCGGGCGACTACGCCGGGGCGGGCCTCGACCGCGTCAACGTCTCGGTGGATTCGCTGGTGCCCGAGCGGATCGCGAAGATCGCGCGGCGGGACCTCGGCTTCGACCCGGTCGCTGCCCTGACTGCGGCCGAGCGGGCCGGCCTCTCGCCCGTGAAGCTGAACTGCGTCGTGATGCGCGGCATCAACGACGACGAGATCGAGAACCTGGCGCGGCTCACGCTCGAGCATCCGTGGCACGTGCGGTTCATCGAGCTGATGCCGGTGGGCGACCTCGCGACGCTGGAGTGGCAGCACGTGGTCCCGAGCGCCGAGGTGCTGGAGCGCAGCGCCGCCGCCCTCGGCGGGCTCGAGCCGGCGGCCGCCGGCTCCCCGCTCGGCAACGGGCCGGCGGAGTACTGGCGCGGGCCGGGCGCGCCGGGCACGGTGGGTGTCATCACGCCGATGACCCACACCTACTGCGGCTCGTGCAACCGGGTGCGGCTGACCGCCGACGGGCGCTTGCGCACCTGCCTGTTCGGGACCCACGAGGTGAACTTCCGCGACGCGCTGCGGCGCGGCGAGCCGGTCGCGCCGCTGTTCACGCAGGCGCTGCGCGACAAGCCCCCCGAACACCACCTGCGGGAGATGGATGCCGGCGGGCTCAAGGCCCTGTCGCAGGTCGGAGGCTGACGCTGGCGCTGCACGTCGCCCTCATCGAGCCCCGCATCCCGCCCAACACGGGCAACATCGCGCGCCTCTGCGCGGCCACCGAAACCTCGCTCCACCTCATCGAGCCGCTCGGCTTCGACCTCCACGATCCCGAGGTGCGCCGCTCCAGCGTCCACGCCATCGACGACGTGGACCTGTGGGTGCATCCGTCGTGGCGCCACTTCCGCGACGCCATCAGCCGCGACCGCTGCTACTACTTCTCGGCCAACGCCGGGCTGAGCCTGTGGGACGCCGAGGTGCCCGACGGCTCGGTGCTGGTGTTCGGCAACGAGGACCTCGGCATGCCGGAGCGGATTCTCGAGAAGCACCCCGAGCGCAGCTACCGCATCCCGATGGGCGGAGGCGCGCGGAGCCTGAACCTCGCCACGGCGGTGGGGATCGTCCTGTATGACACGCTGAAGAAGCACGGTTATAATCCCCGCGCCGGAACGGACCTCACCTTCCACCACGAGCAGGCACGAGCCACGTGAACAAGATCACCGTCGTCGGCGCCGGGAACGTGGGCGCCACCGCCGCCCAGCGCGTCGCCGAGAAGGAGTTGGCCCGCGAGGTCGTCCTCATCGACGTCGTCGAGGGCATCCCGCAGGGCAAGGGCCTCGACCAGTGGCAGACCGCGCCCATCGAGGGGTTCGACAGCCGGGTGATCGGGACCAACGGCTACGGCGAGGCGGCGGGCAGCGAGCTGTTCATCGTCACGGCCGGCATCGCGCGCAAGCCGGGCATGAGCCGCGAGGACCTGCTCAACACCAACGTCAACATCGTCAAGTCGGTCGCGCAGGAGATCAAGACGTGCGCGCCCGACGCGTTCGTGATCGTCGTGTCGAACCCGCTCGACACGATGTGCTACGTGATGAAGGAAGTCCTGGGCGCGCCCCGCGAGCGGGTGATCGGCATGGCGGGGGTGCTCGACACGGCGCGCTACCGCGCGTTCCTGGCCTTGGCGCTCGACGTCTCGGTGGAAGACATCCAGGCCATGGTGCTGGGCGGGCACGGCGACACCATGGTGCCGCTGATCTCCTACACCACGGTCTCCGGCATCCCGGTCACCCAGCTGATGAAGCAGGACCAGCTCGACAAGATCGTGGAGCGCACCCGTGGCGGCGGCGCCGAAATCGTGGCGCACCTCAAGACCGGCTCGGCCTACTATGCGCCCTCGGCCGGCGCGGTGCAGATGGCCGAGGCGATCGTGCGGGATAAGAAGCGCGTCCTGCCGTGTGCGGCGTGGCTGGAGGGCGAATACGGACTGCGCGGCCTGTACCTCGGCGTGCCGTGCAAGATCGGCGCGCGCGGGCTGGAGCAGATCATCGAGGTCGAGCTGACGAGCGCCGAGCGGGTGGCGCTGGGCAAGTCGGCGAAGGCGGTGCAGGAGACGATCGCGCAGGTGAAGCTCTAAGGGCGGGGGACAGGGGCACGGTGGCAGAGGGGCACAGAAAAGGCCGTAGCATGAGATCGCGGTCGCTGACGATGCTGGTTCTGGGGATCGGCGTGGCCACTCCGGCGGCGGCGCAGGTGCCGGATTCCGCGGCGCTGATGCGCCACGTCCGGGCGCTGGCGCACGACTCGATGGAAGGGCGCCTGGTCGGTTCCCCGGGGGGCGCGCGGGCGCGGGCCTACATCGTTCGCGCGTTCGAGGCCGCCGGCCTGCAGCGGGTCGGGGCGGCGTACGAGCACCCGTTCGAGGTTCAGCCTCAGGGCAACCGGCCGCTCGTGCGGGGTGTCAACGTCGTCGGCCTCGTGCCCGGGCGGGTGCGCGCCGACCGGTACATCGTGCTCACGGCGCACTACGATCACCTGGGTGTGCGCGGCGGCCAGATCTTCAACGGTGCCGACGACAATGCGTCCGGGACCGCCGCGATCATCGAAGTTGCCGCGTACTTTCGCCTGAACGCTCTCGACCACTCGCTGCTGGTGGTCGCGTTTGACGGTGAAGAGGGCGGGCTGAACGGCGCGCGCGCGTTCGTCGCGAATCCGTCGGTGCCGGAATCAGCGATCGTCGTGAACGTCAATCTCGACATGATCGGGCGCAACAGCCGGAACGAGCTGTACGCCGCCGGGGCGTATCACAGCCCCGTGCTGCGGGTGCTCCTCGACTCGGTGGTGGCCCGCTCGCAGGTCACGCTGCGGCTCGGCCACGACAGCGGCGGTGGCCAGGAGGACTGGACGCTGCAGTCCGACCACGGCGCGTTCCACCGGCGTCACATCCCGTTCGTGTACTTCGGAGAAGAAGACCACGCCGACTACCACCGGCCCACCGATGACCCCGAGGGCCTGATGCCGGCGTTCTTCGCCGGCGCGGTCGCCACGGTGGTCGAGACGGTGCGGGTGCTCGACCGGAACCTGGCCGCGATCGCCGCGGCATCCGCTCCCGGCCGCCGCCAGCCGAACTAGCTCCCCCCCAGGACGGCCCGCCCCCTGCCGGCACCGGCAACGCGTTGATCCGTGAAGCAATGAAACGGTGATAGTCCTGTGCGGTGCGAGCGGTACGATGCTCCGTGACCATGGGCATTCTATCGCTCCGTCCGCTGGTGCCGGGCCCCGCTCTCGTTGGCCTACCCGAGTTCGATGACCTGCTGGACTCAGCGGCCAGGCGCCTTGGCTGCACGGCGCGGGCCGTCCGCCGGGACTACCGTTGGTGCCGGATCTGGCGTGCGGTCAACGCTGATCCCGCCTTGCAGGGAAGGGTGGCTTGGGCGCGGCCCGATACGCTCTTGCTGACGGGCCCCCGCCACGGACCGCCACCGCCAAGCCAGAAGGAACGCGAGCGCTGGCAGCTCCACCTGCGCCTCCGGCTCGAAGCCGACGCCTCAGGTCTCCACGACGTTGCACCTCCGCTCGTCGCTTGGGCCGGTCCCCTCGAAGCCCATGGCATCCCGGTCGTGCCGCTCCTCGCGGTCCTGTGGAGCGCGGTGCCGCGCCTGCGGACGCTGGCCCCGTGGTCATTCCGATCATAGGGGCGGCCTGAACGGCGTGAGCGCACTTCGCCTGCAGTACACGCGGCACTTTCGGATTGAGTACCGGAAGATGAGGCGCAACCGGGAATGGCACCCCGTGAACATGGCGCTGGTCCGCCGGGCCGTCCTCCACGGAGTCGAGCGGGTGGATGGCGAGCGCGGGGGCGAGACGTACTACGCCAGGACCTTGCACGTCAGCGGGCGCTGGACGCTGGAGGTTTCACTTGTGAAGAAGCACGGGTATATTTTAGTCGTATCCGTCTATTGGAAGGGCTACCATGATTGACCGGGCCGCCGCCGGACCGCGCATCACGTATGACCCCGAGGCCGACGCGATGGGGGTCGATTTGATTCCAGAGGCAACCGCGTGGCGCGCCGTGAAGGTCGCTCCCGGCGTCCGGCTCGACCTGGATCGCGAAGGCCGGCCGGTGTTCCTCGAGATCCTGGGCGCCCGGGCGCTATTCCCGGCGGCGGTTCTGGGTTCGCTCGAGACGCCGGAGGAATGGTTGACGCTCAAGGAGGCGGCGGCGGAGTCGGGGTTGGCTGCAGCCACCTTGAAGGTGCAGATCCATGCCGGCCGGCTGCCGGCGGTCAAGCATGGCCGAGACTGGTTCGTGACCGGGCGCGATCTGCTGAACTACCTGGAGAGCCGTTTGCCGCAGGGGCGCCCTGCTCGCAACGCCAGGGCCCGAAGGAAGAAGGCCCTTCCTCGGAAGAGAGTAGCCGCAAGGGCGTAGCGTCTAGCGTGCCACCGCGGTGACGACGGCCTGGAAGCGCTCATCGGGGTTCTGCTGGACCTCTCCCATCACCTGCAGAATCTCCAGATGCCGTTTGATGATATCGGTCTTGGCACCCGTGAACCTGGCGGCGAGCTCGGTCGTGGATAGCGCCTCCTCGGCGAGCAGCTGTTTGATGGCGCCGATCTGGCTGATGACGTCCCCCGGCCAGGCGGGCCGCTTGGCAGGCTTGGCCTTCGCTGCCGTCTCGACCAGGCCGAGGGCGGGGGCTTCGGCGGGCAGGTCCTTGCCGAATCGTGGGATCTGGTAGTCGGGGCGCAGCCAGCGAACTTTGCCGGCGTTCTCCTCGCGGACGCGCTCGTCGTGCAATGTTACCAATCGCTCGAGAATGACCTCTCGCTCGAGGGGCCACTCCCAGCCGTAGGCCTTGGCGACCAGGGCATCGAGCTCGTCGTGGAGGTCCTTGAGCACACCGCAAGCGGCCAGTTCGTGTACCTCGCGCTCCTTGTCCGTCAGTGCTTCGCCGCTGCGCAGCTTCTCGACGACGTTGTACATCCCGGTCATGGTGACGACTTCGTCGCGCTCGATAGCGGCCTTGCGGTGAGCGTCGAGCTTCTCGGCCAGCGCGCCGATTGCGTCTCGCGCACCACTCGACGCGATGCACACCAGTTTGTGGTCCGGAAGCACGCGAGAGTCGAGGAACGCGAAGTAACGGTGCTTTCCTGTTTCGAGCGTCGCGACGTAGCGATCCATGCCCAGTAGCGCGTTCCGGAGGTTGGGCGCCGGCTCGCCAAAGCGCCACCAGTTCCGAGCTCTCGCGGCACGCCGATTCCTCGTGCGCTCGGGGGAACACCCGACTACGGACGAGGTCAAACGCGACGGGATGCGCCCTTGCCTCTGCTTCATCCATCAGGGCGAAGTCAATCACATACGAACCGCGGGATCGACCCGCCAAGTCCTTGCCATTCATGTATCGACGAACCACGAACTGCGCTCGGGGATCCGAAGCGAGGATTGTCTCCGCCTCATCCGGCTCGAGCACGAAGCCAGCACCGACGAGAGTCACACCCTGCAGACACATCCCTCGATTCGCCAAGAGCTCGGTCGCAGTCGCGCCGCCGACGTCTGTTGCGGACGACAAGTCTGGGTTCAGCGCTTGAACAGCAACGGACCGAACCACCGCACCCGCATCGTCCACCTCAACCAATTGCGCAACTCCTCTTGCCTTCGACAGAACAGTCATGGCCACCCGGACGGCAGCGCCCTCCGCATCGTCTGTCCAAGGGTGATCTGCGACGGCCCAAACGACACTAGCGCCACGCTTCGACGCCTCACGGACGAGTACGCGGTTGTTGATTTGAGTAATCGAATTCGTTGTGATGAACCCCGAGCGCACGGACAGGCCGCTCGCGACTGCGTTAGCACCTCGGTACCACCAGTACATGACATAGTCGGCATTGTCGGGCACATCGGGATACGTCGCTCGGAGAGCCTCGACATAGCCGTCGCCCAGCTCCAGACGCTGACGGCCGCGGCCCAGGTACGGCGGATTCCCAATGACGAAATCCGCGTTCGGCCACTCCGCCGGCCGCGGGTTCACGTGCTCCATGTAGGGAAGCGTCGCCTTGGGGTCCGGCACCAGCTTGCCCGTCACGGGATGCGTGATACGCGGCGTGGGGTCGGGTCGGTCGCGCGTGGGGTCGTGGCGGATCTCGTCCCATGCCAGCACCGCATCGCGGCACTCCAACGTGCCGGTGTCCTGAAGAATCGGCTCGGGCGGCTGGACGTCATGGTGCGCCCGCCAGAACTGGTGGAACCCGATCCACAACACAAGCTCGGCGATCTCGCGCGCCCACAGCTTGATCTCGATTCCGTGGAACTGCCACGGTCCCACCTCCGCCAGCCGGATCTCGTGTTTCCCTGTGACCTCTTCCAGAGCGCGGATCACCTCGAGCTCGATCCGCTTTACGATGTGCATCGTCACGTAGAGGAAGTTCCCGGAGCCGCACGCCGGGTCGAGGAACTGCAACCCCTTGAGCCAGTCATGGAATGCACGCAGCGCCTTCTCGGCCGGTTTCACGTTCCCGGCTTCGCAGCTGCAGCACGTCTGCCTGCACCGCCACCCACCGCTCGCGTAGTGGCTCCTCGACGGTCGGCCGGACGACCCGCTCCACGAACTCCCTCGGCGTGAACTCGGCGCCCAGTCGGTGCCGCTCGGCCGGGTCCAATGCGCGGGTCAGCAGGGTGCCAAAGATCGCCGCCTCGACGTCCCTCCAGTCCGACTGAGCCGCGAGGCCCAGCACGACGAGGGCCTGCTTCGTCAACGGCAGCGCTTCGGAGTCCCGGAAGAAGTGCCCGTTGAACCGCATCAGTTTCTTCCAGTCGAACTTCTCGCCCGCGTCCATCGCCTTCCACAACGCCTGGGCCTGCTCCGGGAAGCCCTTGGGGTCGTCGGTGCAGCGCTCCAGAATCTGCCGGAACGGCTCGCCGGGCAGCAGCCCGATATCCTCGGCGAACATCGTAAACACGCAGCGCATGATGAATCGGGCTACCCGCTCCTGATCGTATCCAGCTTCCTCCAGCGAGCGTGCCAGGTTGGCCAGGTGGCTCGCCACTTCCTTCGTGACGGCTTGCGCGCGGGCCCGGGGGTTGAGCGAGTCTGGATCCGTCCAGATCGTGTGCAGGAGTTGAACGTCGTCCGGCCGTTCGTGGAGCTTCGCGAGATCGAGGCGGCGACCGGCCTGCCAGTCCCCGTAATTCCCGTCCCAGCGATCCCAGACGATCAGGGTCCGGCCGATGTCCATCACCATCACGTAGGGCGGCATGCCGCCGGGCGCGTAGGTGACATAGTTTCGGACCTGGCCGAAGGCGCGCCGAAGCAGCAGGTCTGTGGAGCGGCCCGCCTCCTCATCCTTCACTTCGATAGCGAAGAACCCACGGCGGTAGCAGTCCAGAAAGTTCGAAACCTCGACCCCGTCCCTCGTGATCACCTTGACCGGGAGCTCGAACTCGTAGCCGCTGCCGGCGGGGCCCGGGCGCTCAACGCCGAGGGTCTCGCACAACTGAATGATGTACGAGTGGGAATTGGCGCGTTCGGAGGCCTTGGCGCCCGACCATCGTTCGGCGAGCGCCTTCAGCGCGGCGATGTTGGGCACAACCGGAATATGAGACGCGTGGCTCAAGAGGTCTACAGTGGCGGTCGCCGGGTGGCGGGCCACGCGCCGTGGTGGACGACCGATGGCTCGTGGGGCTCGTAGGCGGCCACCCAGCCTGGACGCGGGGCCAGTCGCTCAGGCCACGCCGCTCGTCGGAGATACGGCCGGTTGCGGGCGGCGCGCCGAGAGCGTATCGTATCGGTGACTGGTTCGGCGCTTCCTAGTGGGGGTTGAACAAGGAGGCGGCAGTGCTCCGCGATGCAACGAAGGAGCGCGCTATGAGTCAGGACAACGGCAGTCGCCGACTGCGCATTGCAGCGGCGCTGGGGCTGTTCTTGGGGGTCGCTTGCCAGCGGACGACGGACGGCGGCGGTGCGCCGCAGCCCGATCCTTCTTACATCTGGACGGGCCTCCTGCTCGACTCCGCGACCGGGGATAGTGTTAGCGGCCTCACGGTTGCCGTTCGTGAGTGGCCGGAACACGCCGCCCAAGGGTGGGCACCCCACCTTGACACAAGCTTGCTGCCTCGGTTCGCCATCCACTACAGCTTGCGCGGGATCCCGCTGTGCAATGCGTTTCCTGAAACCACTCTGACGGTTCACCTTGAGTTTGCGGACCCGTTGGGCCGATACGAGCCAAAGGTCCATCGCAGTGACTCGTTTGTCGTCTGCCCGAGGGTTCTGCCGCCTGTCGAGCAGTTGCCGCTGAATTGGGAGGACAGTTTGCGGCTCCAGTTCGTAAGGCGGCCGTAGCACCGTAGTTCCCAGTCTCCAGCTTGCTCGACGGCCAACCAATGCCAGTCGGGTTGTCGCCCGCCGTGGGCCAACCCGGGACGTCGGCGTAGTCTCGTTGTGGTACCTTCGAGTGGAGGGGTTGTCGCCATGGGAGCGCCGGATCCTCGCACGTCACGCTCGATCCGCCTATTGATTGCCTTCGCGCTCGCACTCAAGGTGCGGGAGGCCAGCTCTCAGGAGGCACCCCGATTTCAGGCCCGGCTAACCACAGCCGTGGACATTTCAGCCACCGGACCGGCCGGCTCTATCATGGACGCCGTGTTTCGGATCCGGGCTGTGATAACCTCGCCCGACGTGCGCGTTGTGATCCGTCTCCAGGACGGCCTGGAGCTCGTGGCGGGGCAGACGGAATGGGCGGGTGGCCTTTCCGCGGGGCGCGAAGTCGAGTTGCGGGCCTCCATCAGGGCGACACGGAAGGGCTGGTTCGGGTTGGCTGTAGCCGCCGAAGACACGACCGCCACGGACAGTGGTGGCGTGGCTACGTCATCCTTGGCCACGGCGTACATCGTCGCCGGAACTCGTGGTGGGTTCTGGTCGACGACGATCGACGGCCGATTCGAGCCCCCAGGGCGGCGCGCGCTGCGCCGGGCTGTCCAGAACGCTCAGCGAGGCCCGATGGCGGTCGATACGGCGGCTGGGCTGCAGGAAGGGCTTCGCGCTCTTCCAAACCCTCGCCGCATGCCACGGCTCGGTCGAGCGCTGAGGCTGATCGACTCCATGGGAGTCGACGCCTTGCTCGAAGACAGCGCCACCCAGGCGGCCGCGCTGGGCCTGGCTGTTTCGCAGGATCTCCGGGACGCCCCCGCACGGGGAGCGGCTTTGTTCGAGGCGCCACCGCTCTTGGCGTCGGCCACCTGCCAACCGTGGACGGTGCAACGAACGGGGCAGCTGACATTCCTGAATCAGAACACGGGACAGACTGAACCCCTGCCGAACATCTTGATCGAAGCCCGGGATGCACACCCTCTTGTCGGCGGTTCACTCGTCAACACGTTCCGCACGGCGGACGATGGCTCGTTCAACGCATGCGTGCCTTACGACGGCAACGGGTACACCTACATCACAGTTTGGCAAGACGTTGGACCGGTTCGTGTGCTGCGCGACGGCGATCCGGAGCCCAATGCGGCCGCGTTCCCGAACCGCTGGGGGAATGCGTGGGACTTGGCTCAGTCCCCGACACTTCCGCTCACGACGACGCATCCTGAGATCGCGTTCGCGCTGCTGACTTGGCACAAGGGCGTGAGTGAGGCCACGCGGCTCTTCGGGATAACGCGCGAGCAACTGACATCGTGGTACTACAACAACGCAGACACCGACTACTGGTGCCCGCTCGGTTTCCAGCCGAACCCGTTCGAAGGGTGCACGCATTTCGGCGAGAACATCTACACTCACCGGTTTAACTCGGCGGGGGGCGATAATATTTGGGTGCCGCATGGTCAGTTCACCCGGATCCACGAGTACGGGCACGGGTTCGAGTATCGCCTGCTCGGTGACCGCTTCCACAACGGGGGTTGTGGGGAGAGTCACAGTCTGAGCCAACCGAGCAGCGTGGTATGCGCTTCGAATGAAGGGTGGGCCGACTTTTTTGCGGCGGTAAGCCTGCCAATTGTTCAGCTTGCGAACGGGTCGTCCGCAGCCTTTGAGTCGGCGGTCTTCGGTACGGAGGCGTGGCACACCACCGGATCGCGGGGACCCGAGATTGAAGCCTCGGTTGCAGCGTACCTATTCGACCTCGTTGACGGCCCAGGCGTCCCGTGGTTTCGGCCGGTGACGAACGACGACGACAACATCCAGGCGCCGTTCTCCTACCTGGTGCAAGTCATTCGAGATGGGCGAGCCGAGCCCCCGTATGACAACCAGAGCCCTTCTGCCATGGTTGCCATCGTTGACGACGTCACGCCCGTTCCGTTCAAGAGCGAGTTCTTCGGCTACGACCAGCCGACCGCGATTCAGGCACGGGTCCCCCGTCCGCCCAGTGTTTCGCTGGCGGCCCACCGATATATCTGGCGGTGGATCTACTTCGGGTTGACGGACGCCCAGCCGCTGGTGGTCACAGCCTCGGTACCGCAGCTCGTGACCAGGAAGGCCGTGTACAGCATCTACGGGAGCGCCAGCGGCGGGGCAGGGGGCGGGTACTCCGGCTGGCGATGGGATCGGGCGGACTGCGCGGGTTGTGCTTTCGTATTTTGGAGCACCAACCAGAACAGCCAGTTCGTTGCCTACGGCGGGCAGTACACCCTGGGTTGGAGACTGGAAGCGCGTGACGCCGTCGGCACACTCGACGCCGACACCACTTCCACGCAGGTGTGTATTCCTCAAAGTCCGTCGTGCGGGTACCTCGTGAGGGCGGACGTGACTGCGCTGGGAGCAGCACAGGTTCCGGCAGGCCCCGCGCCCCCAGACACGGTCACGAGCGCGGGCCTTCACTTCGGATCCGGGCTTTGGGTTTCCCGGGAGGGTGACCAGCACGCGCTTCAGCTGTACTCGCTCTACGGTCAGCACGACGAGTGGTCGCCCTCCGAGCCGTGGCCAAACGTGCTGGACCGGCGTCAAGGCGCTACTACCAGGGCCCTCCGAACGACGGCGCGAGCCCTCACGTTGACCGAACGGGTGGTCGCCACGTCCCCGACGACGGCCGTGGTGCAGGTGCGCCTTCAGGGATTGCAGCCGTCCGAACGCTATCGTCTGTCCTTTGCCGCTGACCCAGACCTCGGCCGCTCGCCTGTTGACGATCGCCTCGCGTGGCTGGACTCGCTGGGCGCGGTCGTCGCGCTCGACACCGATGGTTCCGCAGTCGCATATGGTTGGGGCGGCCCCGCCTTGAGCGGAGTGACCGTGCGAGAATACGGTGCTCAGAGACGGGATCCGCTGACCGGCGAAGAGGCGTACACTGAGCAGCGCCGAGCCTCGGGCATCTCCGGGATCGAAGGCGACATCCGGTTCGCCCTGACGTCTCCGCCCTTGGCGGCAAGCCGCGACGGGGAGTTCGCAGCCACGTTTGTCGTAGCGCGCGGCGCGAACACCGCGGCAGCGCTCCTGGCCTTGCGCGTTGGCAGGGCCAGTGTGGCCGCAGTGCAGGGCGTTGCGGCAGGCGCGCTCGCCCAGACAACCCAACGCACCCTGCAGGCCCGGCAACACCTGGCTGCGGGGAGCGCGGTGTTTGGCCTAACTCGACAGGGCGACGTGGCGCTCGCGTCCTTCTCCGTGCAAGGGCAGGCACCGACAATCGCTGACGTCGCACGTGTTCGGAGCGAGGGGATCACGGCGATCGTATTCGCGGTGAGCGCGCCGGAGGCGAACGTGCCCGTGCGGGTGAGCCTCTTGGACGCGCGGGGCCGGGTGGTGCGTCACGGTCCAGTGCAATCGCTTGAGTCCGGAACGTACGTGTACCGTTGGGATGGCGCCGGTGACGCGGGGCAGCGAATGCCCCCGGGGGTGTATCAAGCCGTCGTGGAAGCCGCTGGCATCCGCAGGCGCGTCACTCTGGTGCTGACCAACTAGGTGATTCGCGTCGGCGTTTGCGCGCTGCCGCTGATCTGGGCGGTTGCCCCGGCGGCGGGGCAAACGAGTCCCTCGGGTCTTCCGGTCGTTTCGTCCGTGGGGTCGATCGCATTCGCCGGCGGCGGTGCGGCGGCGGTGGACCCGACGCGGGCCGCCGACGTTCCATCCGCCGCGCTGGACGCTGGACGGTCGCTGTACTTTGCGGAATTGTCGGTTGGGTCACGAGGTCCGTCGCTGCACCGCGTAAGCGGAGGTATCATCACCCGTCCGTTCCGTCACACGGCGATCGGCCTGACGCTGCTTGGACAGGAAATCCGTGACCTGGTTGATGATCCCCTGTTTCCCGACAACAGTCTCCGCGTTGGGGATTGGAGCGCTACGCTTTCTCTCGCACACCGGCTGAGCCGCCCGGTGGTCGCTGGAGTGAGTGTCGGTTACACGAAGTCGTTCGTGTTTGCGACATCCGGACGTACGCTTCAGTACGCCGCGTCCGCGACGTGGAGCCCTGCTTCCCGCGTGCGAATCGTCGGTTCGGTTCGGGGCTTGGGGCCGCCCAGTTCCTACGAAAGCGAATCAGGACTCCGACGTACCCGCACCCAGCCCTTGCATACCCGGGGTGCGCTGGCAATTGCTGTCAAGCAGGGCTCGTCCGTTAGCGGAAGCGTCTACTTGGATTACGAGCACACGAGTCGAAGCAATGAGAGGCAGCTCGTGGCACTCGCGAGCGACGTGGCGGTCCTGCACAGACTGACAGGGCGAATCGGCATATCAATGCACCAGGGCCGAGACGTAGATCCGACTTGGACCACGTCGCCTGCGGTCGGCCTCGTGCTTCACTTTGCCCCCGTCTCGATCTCCTACGCCTACTCGCCTGGGCTTGGCGAGGCCGACCTGATGCCCCGCCACCACTTCGGACTGGTGCTGCTGCGGTAGCATCGCTCGCCTCGTCACATCACGTTGGGAGGCGGGGCGGGTCAGCGGCGTCGTATGTGCAGAGAGAAGGTATCCGAGGTCAAGGCGGCCCGCGCCCGCTCGTTGATCCGGAACCGGCGCCGCATCGCCTGCACGTCCCCGGCGGCGTCAATCAACCCCAGGCTCGCCGCCACCTCGTCCGTGTAGCCCGGCAGCAGCACCTTGAACCCGGCCGGAATGCGCCCCGGGCTGATGGCGTTGACGTGGTCCACCAGGTTCGACGTGCAGGAGTTGAACACCGAGTTGTAGAACTCGGGCTCGGTCTGAAGCCGGTTGGCGCGCGCCACCATGGCCAGGAGCAGGTCCCGAGCGCCTTCGGGAGTGGCGCGGACCGGGTAGAGATACGTGGCGTCGCCCTCGACCGCCGCCCGCCGGCCGATGAGGTCGCGCTCGTCGCCGATGACGTAGATCAGCTCGTACCGCCGCAACAACCCCTTCACGATGCCGTACGACTCGTCCCGCTCACGGCGCGCCTCGATGGAAATGCCGAGGTAACGGCCGCCGGCGAAGCCGAAGCTCACGAAGGTGTGCGCCGGAATCCGGGACTTCGTGGAGAAGCTGGTGAGGATGAACCAGACCGATTCGAGGCTGTCGAGGTCATACGTCGCGTCGTAGTAGTGCGGCTGCGGCTGCCCCGCGCCGTCGTATCGGAAATCGCGCAGGTCTTCGACCGTCAGCAGGCGCCCGGAGAAGAACGGCGTGGCGGGACGTTCGTGGTCCACCGCCCAGTCTCGCGTGGCCGAAGGGCGCTGAAGGAGCAGCGACACCGCCGCCGCGACCGCGAGCAGCATCAGCGGCAGGGCCGCGCGCTTCAGCCAGCGCCGCCGCGGGCGGGGCGCGGCGCCCGGGGCGTCAGCCGCCGGCGGCGTCCCCAGCCTGGGCCTCGCGCCGGCCCCGCGTCAGGCCGGCCCGGAGGAAGTCCGCGTTCATCCGCCCGATGAACTCGAGCGGAATGCCCTTGGGGCATGCGGCGTGGCACTCGCCGTGGTTGGTACAGGGGCCGAAGCCCTCCGCGTCCATCTGCGTGACCATGCGCAGGGCCCGCTCGAGGCGTTCCGGCTGGCCCTGGGGCAGCAGCGCGAGGTGGGTGAGCTTGGCGGCGGTGAACAGCGACGCCGAGGCGTTCGGGCAGGCGGCGACGCAGGCGCCGCACCCGATGCAGGTGGCCGCGTCGAACGCGAGGTCCGCGTTCTCCTTGCGGACCGGGATGGCGTTGGCGTCCGGCGACGACCCGATGGCCGCCGTGATGAAGCCGCCGGCCGCGATGATGCGGTCGAGCGGGCTCCGGTCCACCACGAGGTCCTTGACCACCGGGAACGCCGTGGCGCGCCAGGGCTCGATCCAGATCTCGTCGCCGTCCGCGAAGCTGCGCAGGTGCAGCTGGCACGCGGTCGTCAGGCGGCGCGGCCCGTGCGGCGACCCGTTGATCACCATGCCGCACGTGCCGCAGATGCCCTCGCGGCAGTCGTGATCGAAAGCGATCGGATCCTCGCCCCGCGTGATGAGCCGCTCGTTGACGACGTCGAGCATCTCGAGGAACGACATGTCGGGGCTGATGTCGTCCGCCTCATAGGTGGCGAACGCGCCGGTGCTCCGCGCGTCCCGCTGGCGCCAGACGTGCAGGGTGACCCGCATTACTTGTAGCTCCGGGTCGCCAGGTGGACGCTCTCGAACACGAGCGGCTCGATGTGACGCGCGGGCGCGCGGGCCTCGCCGGTGTACTCCCACACCGCGGCGTGGCAGAAGCGGTCGTCGTCGCGCCGGGCTTCGCCGTCGGCGGTCTGGTACTCCTCGCGGAAGTGGCCGCCGCAGCTCTCCTCGCGCTCGAGCGCGTCCCGCGCCATCAGCTCGCCCAGCTCGAGGAAGTCCGCCACCCGCCCGGCGTGCTCGAGCTGCTGGTTGAGCTCGCCGCCGGCGCCCGTCACGGTGAGCGTGCGCCCGAACTCCTCGCGCAGGGCGGGGATGGCCTCGAGCACCTTGGTGAGTCCGGCGCGGTTCCGGGCCATGCCGCAATACTCCCACATCAGCAGGCCCAGCTCGCGGTGGACCGACGCGGGCGAGCGCGTGCCTTTCACGGCCAGCAGGCGGCGGAGGCGGTCCTCGACCGCGGCCACGGCCCCACGCACCTCGGCGTGGTCGGCGCCGGGCGGGCCCGGCGGCAAGCTCGCCAGGTAGTTGCCCATGGTGTAGGGAATGATGAAGTACCCGTCGGCCAGCCCCTGCATCAGCGCGCTCGCGCCGAGCCGGTTGGCCCCGTGGTCGGAGAAGTTCGCCTCGCCGAGCACGAACAGGCCGGGGATCGTGCTCATGAGGTTGTAGTCCACCCACAGGCCGCCCATCGTGTAGTGCACCGCGGGATAGATGCGCATCGGCACGCGATAGGGATTCTCATCGGTGATCCGCTCGTACATCTCGAACAGGTTGCCGTACTTCTCGCGCACGGCGTCCTCGCCGAGGCGCCGGATTGCGTCGGCGAAGTCGAGATAGACGCCGCGCCCGCCGGGGCCCACGCCCCGGCCCTCGTCGCAGACCCGCTTGGCGGCACGGCTCGCGATGTCGCGCGGGGCGAGGTTGCCGAAGCTCGGGTACATCCGCTCCAGGTAGTAGTCGCGCTCGGCGTCGGGGATGTCTTCCGCCTTTCGCCTCTCGCCCGGGTTCTTGGGGACCCAGACTCTCCCATCGTTCCGCAGCGACTCGCTCATCAGCGTGAGCTTGGACTGGTGCTCGCCGGTCACCGGGATGCAGGTCGGGTGGATCTGGGTGTAGCAGGGGTTGGCGAACGCCGCGCCGCGCTTGTAGGCGCGCCAGATCGCGGTCGCGTTGCAGCCCTTGGCGTTGGTCGAGAGGTAGAACACGTTCCCGTAGCCGCCGGTCGCGAGACACACCGCGTCGGCCAGATGCGCCTCGACGCCGCCGCCGGCGAGGTCGCGCACCACGATCCCGCGTGCGCGCCCGTCCACCACGATCAGGTCGAGCATCTCGTGGCGAGGGAACATCTCGACGGTGCCGAGGCCGATCTGGCGTTCGAGCGCCTGATAGGCGCCCAGCAGCAGCTGCTGGCCGGTCTGGCCGCGGGCGTAGAAGGTGCGCGAAACCTGCGCGCCGCCGAAGCTGCGGTTGTCGAGCAGGCCGCCGTACTCGCGCGCGAACGGCACGCCGAGCGCGACGCACTGGTCGATGATGTTGACCGAGATCTCGGCGAGGCGGTACACGTTGGCCTCGCGGGCGCGGAAGTCGCCGCCCTTCACGGTGTCGTAGAACAGGCGCCACACGCTGTCGCCGTCGTTGCGGTAGTTCTTGGCGGCGTTGATGCCGCCCTGCGCCGCGATCGAGTGGGCGCGGCGCGGGCTGTCCTGGTAGCAGAAACACTTGACCCGGTAGCCCAGCTCGGCCAGCGCCGCGGCGCCGCCCGCGCCGGCCAGGCCCGAGCCCACCATGATCACGCCGTACTTCCGCTTGTTGGCGGGGTTCACCAGCTTCATCTCGAAGCGGTGCCGCTCCCACTTGCGCTCGATGGGTCCGGCCGGGATCCGGGCGTCGAGGTTCATCGCACCAGTCCCGCCAGCACGGCGATCGGGAAGCTGAGGTTGCCGGCCGTGACCACCAGCGCGAACCCCAGCGCCCCATGTTTCGCCCACGCGGTGTAGCGCGGGTGCGCCAGTCCGAGGGTCCGCAGCATCGACCACGCGCCGTGGCGCAGGTGGAAGCCGAGCGCAACCATCGCCACCATGTACGCCACCGACACGGGGACGCGCCGGAAGCTGGCGACGACGTTGTGATACACGTCGTGCGGCCGGAAGTCGGGATTGGCGGAGCCGAAGGTGAAGTCGAGCAGGTGGAAAACCACGAACAGGAGGATGATCACGCCGCCCCACCGCATGGTCCGGGAGGCGTAGGTGGATTCCTCGGGCGCCCAGCGCCGGTAGCCGACGTCGCGCGCGCGGCGGCTCTCCAGGGTGAGGCTGGTCGCCGCCCAGATATGGAGCACGGCGGAGGCCAGCAGGCCCCCGCGCGCGATCCACAGGCCGGCGCCGTGCAGGATCTCCCGCAGCCAGACCGCGTACTCGTTGAGGGCGTCGGGTCCGAGATACAGCTGCAGGTTACCCACCATGTGGCCGATCACGAAGCCGAAGAGCACGAGGCCCGTCACGGCCATGGCCACCTTGCGTCCGATCGTCGAGCCGAGGAAGGCGCGGGGGTCCGCCACGGCGATTAAGTTAACGGCATGTCGAGCGAACGAAAGATGATCATGGGCTGGGTGAAGGTTGCCGTGGCGCCGGAGATCTTCAACTCGCGCGCGGACGAGTTCCTCCAGCAGAAGGAAAAGGCGTACCTGGCGCATCTCCAGCGCGCCGGCGAGATCCTCGTGTCCGGCCCGCTCGCGGACGGCTCCGCCGGGCTGGTGGTCTACGACGTCCAGTCGCTGAAGGAGGCGGAGCGGCTGGTCGAGGAGCAGCCGATGGTCCGGGCCGGGTTGCTCTCCGTGGACCTGCACGAGATGTTCGCGGTGCAATACGAATAGCTATGAGCCATGAGCCATGAGCTACAGGACTCCCGGGCTCACAGCTCATAGCTCACAGCTCATAGCTCACAGCTCGCACTCCGAGGTGAGTCGTGGGCATTGAGGTACGGGGTCGGTCGGGAATCGGGGAATGGCGGGGCGACGTGAAGCCCGCCGCGTTCACGGGCGCGGCCACGGCGGTGCTGGGGACGGTGGGCGGGTTGCTGCCGGCGCTGGTGCACACGCTCACGGCGGCCGGTGACCCGAGCACGGCGGCCCGGCTGCTCACCACGGACGTCGCGGTCGTCGCCGCCATCGGGCTGAGCCAGGGCGTCGCGGCCACCGCCAGCGCCCTCGCGCGGGGGAAGGGGCGTTACTACGTCAGCCCGACGCGCGGGTTCGTGGGCGCATTGGCCGTAGGGGCTTTCAACGGGCTGTTGTACTTCCTTCAGATGGCCGTCCCTGCCACCGAGCTGGGGTGGGTGCCCGATCTGCTGATCCTCATCGCCGCGGGTGGCGCGGCGGGGTGGGCGGCGGTTCGCCTGCCCGAGGGGCAGAGGACAGTATTGAGTGGCGAATAGCGAGTAGAGGCTTCGATGGATGATCGTGCGAAGAAGCTGATCGTGGTCGGCGACCGGGTGCTCATTGCCCCCGAGGAAGGTGAGGAGCGCACCCGCGTCGGCCTGTACCTGCCGCCGACGGCGCTCGAGCAGCTCGCGGTGCAGGGCGGGCGGGTGGTGGCGACGGGGCCGGGGACGCCGATGGCCGAGCCGGCCAGCCTGGACGAGGAGCCGTGGAAGATCGGGGCCCGCGACGGCGCCCCCCTCCGGTACGTACCGATGCAAGCCCGGATCGGCGACTACGCGCTGTTTTTCCGCAAGGCGGCGGTCGAGATCACGTTCGAGGAGAAGAAGTACCTGGTGGTGCCGCTGGCCGCGATCCTCGTGCTGGTCAGGCATCGGGAGAACGACGAATAGCGGGACACAGGAGACAAGGGGGCTGAGGAACGATGGAGAAGGTGACGGGGATCGGCGGGGTGTTTTTCAAGGCCAAGGATGCCGATGCGCTGCGGGCGTGGTATCGGGACCGCCTGGGTGTGCCGGTGGAAGACTGGGGCGGCTGGGCCTGGCCGTGGCGGGACGCCGACGATGCGAGCCGGATGGGAGTCACGGTGTGGTCGTGCTTCAAGCGCGAGACGAACTACTTCGACCCCAGCACCCAGCCGTTCATGGTCAACTATCGCGTTGCAAACCTCGACCGGATGCTCGCCCAGCTCCGTGCGGCGGGCTGCACGGTGGATGATCGCGTCACCGAGGAGGAGAACGGCCGGTTCGGCTGGGTGATGGACCCCGAGGGCAACCGCATCGAGCTGTGGGAGCCGGCGCCGGGCATGTGAGCGGCGTGACCGCCGCGCCCGCACCCGAGAGACGGCCGAGAAGCGCGCGGGCCGCGTCGGCCTGCGTCCAGTGGAACCGCGGGTTGCTGGCCAGGGCGCGTTCCAGCGCGCGCCGCGCTCCGGCGCTGTCGGCGTCGGCCAGCGCGATCAGCCCCGCGTGGTACTGCAGCATGGCGTCCTGCGTCCCCATCCGCAGTGCTTCCCGCATGGCCGCACGCGCGCCATAGCGGTCGCCCGTCAGGTGACGCGCCCACGCCAGCTGGTCCCAGCCGTAGACGTCGCGCCGTCCCGTGATCTCGCGTTCCAGGATCGCGCGGGTCGAATCGAGCGCGATGCCGTGGTCGAGACGGAACAGGGTCCACTGGCGGTTGTAGGGCTCCGGCTTGTCGAACGCCGCCTGCTCGGCCTCGTCCCAGTACGACCGTGCCCGGACGCTATCGCCGCGGGCCCCCCACACATCGCCGATCAGGGCCAGCGTCGCGATGTCGGCGCCCGCCGCCTCGGCCCGGGCGCCCCAGCGCAGCGCGGCGCGCCAGCGTCCCCGCAGCGCCAACGAGCGAGTCTTGGCGGCGAGCAGGCGATAGTCGCCTGGCTCCGCACGGAGGCCCGCCGTCAGGGCGCGGTCGGCTTCGACCAGGCGGCCGAACCGGAGCGCGAGGTCCGCGACCCGGAGCTGGAACCAGGACACTTGCTCCCGTGGCAAGTCCACCCGCCGCAGCGCTTCGGATCGCGCGCCGACCAGCAGCGCGTGCGCCTCGTCGGGCCGGCCGCGGAGCTCGGCCCAGCGCGCCAGCCGCGGCGCGACCGCCAGGTTCGAGGCCTCGGCCGAGAGGCTGCCGAACGTCCGGCCGGCGGCGTCGTAGTCGCCGAGCTCGAGCTGGATCTCGCCGAGCAGCGCGCGGGCTCCGATGCCCTCCGGTGTTGCGGCCACCAGGCACTCGGCCCAGGTGCGCGCCTCCGCGAAGCGGTGCTGGCCCAGCAGGCTGGAGGCGAGCGCCAGCAGCGCCCGGGTGTTCCGATCCGGCCGGATGGCCAGGGCGGCGCGTGCCGTGGACTCGGCGCGCACGAAGTCGGCGTAGGCTCCGGTCTCGCGGGCCCGCTGCAGGTAGAGCCCCGCAAGGAACGCGCGGTCGGCGGCACCGCGCGGATCGTGCCGGACTCGCGCCTCGAAAAACGCGATGTCGGTGTTGCGCCCCGCCAGCTCGGACATGCCCGGGGGCGCGGAGGGCCGGTCCGGCCGCACAGCGAGCGAGACGGCGGCACCACCCGTGGCGAGGGTCAGAGCGGCGACATAAAGAGGCAGTGGACGCATGAGAGCCTGGGTGAGGGACGAGGATCGAGGGGCGAGGGGCGGGGGAACCGTACTACCCGCCCCTCGTCCCTCGCCCCTCAGGTCAGTTCGGCGTCGCCAGGTACGGGAACGAAGCCAGGAACGCCTTGTTGTTGGCGCCCACATTGTCGGTGTGGTACGCCGGCGGCAGGGCGCCCGTCGCGGTGAGCAACGTGCCGAAGATTGCCGAGAGGCCGGCATCCACCACGTCGTCGGTCAGCTTGCGACCGCCGTACCCGTTCGCCAGCGCCCAGGTGAGCCAGCCGGCCGTGTTGCCGGCGCGCGAGGTCTCGACGATCAGCATGTCCGGCAGCAGCACGCCGGACAGCGCGTCGGCCAGGGACTGGGGGCGGCCGAAGCTGGTGATGAACGCCTCGACTTCCGCGGTATGGTTCGCCACGTCCGTCGACGGCGAGCCGGTGTTATGGAACCCGTGGTTCCGTTTCGCGATCGTCACCTCGCTCACGAGCGGGTTGCCGAGGCGTTCGATCTGGTCGTACACGCGGTCGAGGTTCGGCCCGACCGTCCCGTCGTCGTTGCAGGCCGCGACCACGGCGGCCAGCGCCACGGGCACGAGGGCACGGGCGAGTCTGCTGATGCTGCGCATCGTTGGGGCTCCTGTAGTGTCGGTGTTCACGGTCAACGGCTGATCGTGCCCCAGACGCCGATGCGCCCGGTGCCGGTGGCGACCATCGATTCCGGCAGCTCGATCACGATGGCCAGGGTGTTGAAGCCGGAGAGGTAGTCCACGGCCTGGCCCGCGGCCCGGAAGCCGTTGGCGACGCCCGTGGTGCAATTGCCCGCGAGCGCGCCGCCGACCGGCCGGCGGTCGGGGATGATGCAGAAGAACTGCTCCAGGTCGAGGAAGAACGGATCATCGCGCACGCCGGCGAACAGCTGGACGCCCGCCGCGTCGCCGAGGCTGGTGTTGATCGCGCCGGAAAGCGTCGGGTTGGACGGCGAGATCTGGGTCCGCATGCCCGTCGTGACCGGCGCGACGGGCCCGCGCAGCACGACGCGCTGGTTGGCGCCGGTGCCCTCGAACGTGAACTGCAGCACGAGGTCTTCCAGCGCGTCGCCGGTGTTGTCGATCTTGATCTGGTACAGCAGGTCGGGGTCGAACGTCGCCGCCGCCGTGGCGCCCGGCGTGATCGGCGAGCTGGTCGTCATCACCAGCACGATCCGGCTGTCGCTCGAGCCCGGGAAGGCGTACACGTCGTTGATGTCCGACCTCGGGCTCAGCTCCACCTCGGGCGTGTCCTGGTGGTCCGAGCCGATCGCCTGCCGGACCGCAAGGCCGCCGCCGCCCAGGGCGAGCAGTGCGAGAGCGACCGCTACTCTTTTCCTCATCGTGTCCTCACGAGAAATGGTGATGGTGCCGCACGACACTGGTTGCGTCGCTCCGGTGTACGCGCGGCGCCGCCGCGCGGATTGGTGCTTGCCACGGACCAATCCGCTGCAGCTCAACCGTCGTAGCAGCGCGAGGCAGTGTCGGGTGCCGAGGGAGTTGTGATGCGGGTCACGATGCGGACACCGAGCCACGCGGGAGCCGGCTGGGAATCCGCTACGCGGTCTGACAGCGTATACTCGAGTGAGCCGGCTCCGGGCGTTCCGTGATGGCGGACGCCGGGGGCCGTCGGCTGCCTCACTATCAAAGGGGAGTGTCGTTCATGAAGCGCATCGTGGGAATCGCCTGCACGGCCCTGGCGCTGGCCGCCTGCGGCGGCGCGTCGACCAGCCAGCCCGCGCCATCGCGGGAGCCGATCCGGCGCATCGAGGCGCCCTCCATGGGCCCGACGGCCACGGGCCCGTCGCTGTATACGCGGCTGGGCGGCGTGGACGCCATCCGCGCCGTGGTGCACGCGTTCGCCGGCCGTGTCGCGGCGGACGACCGGATCAACGCGTTCTTCCGGGGCGTGGACATGCCCAACTTCGAGCGACTGCTCACCGAGCAGGTCTGCCAGGCGACCGGGGGGCCGTGCACCTACAGCGGCCGGTCGATGCGCGCCGCGCACACGGGCATGGATCTCACCGATGCGCACTTCAATGCGCTGGTCGAGGATCTCGTGGCGGCGTTGAACCAGTTCAATGTGCCGGCCCGGGAACAGCAGGAGCTGCTCGGCGCCCTCGGCGGCATGAGAAGGGATATCGTGGGACTGTAGCGATGCGAGGAGCGAGGGGCGAGGGGGCGGTGCCCCTGAGCTCGTCCCTCGCCCCTCGTCCTTCTCCTAGAGCTTCGGCAGCGTCACACCCTTTTGGCCCTGGTATTTGCCCTTCTTGTCCTTGTAGCTGGTCAGCGGCGGTTCGTCGCCCTCGAAGAACAGCACCTGCGCGATCCCTTCGTTGGCGTAGATCTTGGCCGGCAGCGGCGTGGTGTTGGAAATCTCGAGCGTCACGTGGCCCTCCCATTCGGGCTCGAACGGCGTGACGTTGGTGATGATGCCGCAGCGGGCGTAGGTGGACTTGCCGACGCAGAGGGTCACGACGTTGCGGGGGATGCGGAAGTACTCGACCGAGCGCGCCAGCGCGAAGCTGTTGGGCGGGACGATGCAGACCTCGCCCTCGTATTCCACGAACGACTTCGGATCGAACGCCTTGGGGTCGACGATCACGCTCAGGGCGTTGGTGAAGATCTTGAACTCCGCCGCGACCCGCATGTCGTAGCCGTAGCTCGACACGCCGTACGAGATGCAGCCGTCACGTACCTGGGACTGCTCGAAAGGGGTGATCATGGCGTGGGTGGCGGCCATCTCGGCGATCCAGCGGTCGGACTTGATGCCCATCGCGCGCGGTCCCTCCCCGAAAGGTCGCGCAATATAGCCGGTGGCGGGGCGGTAGTGGGTCATTTTCAACTCGCCATTCTCAACTAGCACGCGGCGGTTCGTCGAATTCAAGCAATAGCCGGAAGCCTACCTCGGCGTTGTCTTTGATGGCATTGATGTCCGCCAAAGCCTTCGCCAGCGTCTCATACGGCCATTGCCCTTGGTCGCGCGACAGCACGAGTGCCGAGCCCCACCATCCTTGCGAACACCCGGCGCCAGGACACGAACGCGGCACATCGAGGGCCGCAGCTTTGGCCGTCAGGCGCACTCCACACTTCTTGCATTCAAGTGTCAACGCACGAATATCGGCGGGCTCGAACACCAAACGGCGTTCCACGGTCATGCCGGGGGTTCCTTTCAACTCGCGAGGCGCAACGTCGGCCGGTCCAACAGGGCGACGATATCGGCCGCCGTCCAGACGTAGGTCGTCAGCCCGGCCGCCATCGCCGGGGTGCAGTGAATCCCGCCGTTCCGCTTGGTCAACGTCTGGTGGACGCGGCAGAAGTTGTAGTGCAGGAAGTGGAGCGCCACGGCCGCCGCGTGATTGTCCGCCTTTTTCGAGAAGGCGTTGGTCAGGCGCGTGAACCGCCGCATCTGCATCCGCATCGTGAGGTTCTGGCGCTCCACGTAGGACGTGGAGACGTGGCGCTCGGCCGGACGGCCGCTGATCCAGTGCTTCCGGCAACCGACGCACCTGGGCGGGCTGTAGCGCGCCGTCTCAACCTCCTCGGCGGCGGAGCCGTACAGCTTCACCAGCATGGCGTAATCCACGTCGTAGTGGAACGCCCCCGCGACGGCTTCGAGGTAGAGGTTATTGCCGTCGGTGGTAAGCTGAATCCGGTTCGCCAGCCGGGCGGCGAGATCGCGCACGAACGCCCCGGCCGTCTCGGGGTTACGGGCGCCGACGCGGTAGGCAATCGCCAGTTTCGTCTCGGCATCCATTCCGACCCAGGTCCAGAGATCGCCCAACGTCTCGTGCTGCGCCCGCTCCGGCCGGACGTTCTTCTGCTTGCAGCCGACGAACGACCAAATCTCGTCGCACTGGACCCGCTGCGCCGCGACGTTGCGGACCGTCTCGTCGTGGAAGCGGCGGCAGGCATCGCCAAGCTCCACCAGGAGCCGGGTGACCGTGCCCTTGGCCGTGCCCGTCATGCGGCAGGCGGCCCGGACGGAAGCCCCGTCAATGAGGGCCTTGATGACAGCGGCGCGGCGTTCGGGACTCAGCTTGTTCATGGCTCCAATGTATGCTTGACCGCTCAAGCACGCAAGGGGAGTCAGGAAACGACCGTTCCCATTCGGAACGGACCCTACTACGCAGCCGGTTCGGGATTGTTTCGGGCGGTACCTACTTCGGCCGCTTCCGCTTCCAGCGCGCCTTGGCGGCCTTCTTGGCGATGGCCGAGCGCCGGGCCTTGGAGAGCTTCCGGGCACGGGCTGGACCGCCCTTCTTGCCCCCCAGAGAGCCAAGGATTGCGGCGGCCTTCCGGCACAGCTCGTCGGTATCCATGTCGGTGTCAGGCTCCTGCTCCTCGTCGCCAGCCGTGAGCCGCTGGACGGCCTCGAAGGCTGCCGCGTTCTCGTCGTCGGGCGGCGGGCTGCTTGAACGCTTACGCATGAACTGAGATTAAGGGTTCTTCTTGTCATCGTCAACAGGCGGCGGCGCCGCACCAACCTCTGCGGGAGTCGATTGAACTGGCGGAGTGGCTTGAGAAGTCGAGGTTGCGGCCTTCTTGTCCACCATCGCGTTGAGGGAATTCTTAGCTTCCACAAGAAGCATTCCCTCGGCCTTTCGTAACTTGGTGTATTCGGCTTCGAGAAAGTCCCTAACATCATCGGCAATTGGCGTGAAGACCCCAGGTAGGTTTGGGCGCCATTGGAAGTAGTACAGGTCCGTCTCTGTTCCCACGCCAGGAGAGGCCTCGCCTCGCTTCTTGGCAACAAAGACGTTCACCACGGTTTCGTCCAAGTTTCGTGTTGGCCCATGGACCGCGTTCATTAGCGCCGACACCGCGTGAAACTCGCCCGCACCTATGGACGCAAAACCCATGACATCCTCACAGGAAACGGTTCCCTCCGCGCCGTATGCATCAAACTTGTAGATGTGGGCGATTGGTCCTGGGTTACCCCCGCTTAGTGGTGGCCCCGTGAGATCCATCCCGACGATAAGAGCGGAGAGTTCCGCAACACGGAAAGCGCGAATCTCCCGCGCCCGGTCAAGAGCAAGCTGCGGGGCAAAGTCTTCCTGTGAAGCGGTGAAGCTGTCGAGGGTTAAGCCGAATGGCTGAAGGACTGCTTGTTCGAGCCGATGCCGTCGAGCCTCGTTGTAGTGATGCTGATAGAGAAACGCGACTTCCTGAACAGTGAGCCAGTCGTCCTTGTTCGCCGCAATTCTGGCGGCCACGTCTCGCTTGAGCGCGGCATGGATGAGTGCCTGAAAACTGGCGTCGTTCCCTGACCACATCACGGCAATGGAACTCGTCAACTGCACGATTTTTGGCGTCGTCATTTGAAACTGGGACAGGCCAGATATCATGCGGTCGGAGGCCAGCACGAGAGTGAGGCCATGGTTCCCAATGCCAGCGACGCAGACAGTCACGGTACCGTAGCTCCGAGCCTTGGGGTTGTAGACCCAAGGTAGCTGCGAATGCTTGACCGCACAAGAAACGTGCCAACGGGGGCCGCCAAAGGGCCGCGTCATGGGGCCATTCTCAACGGGGGCCAAACTGACCCACTGCCGGCGGGGCAGTTCGGTTGAATTCCGGTGGAGGGCGCGGTAGACTACTGCGGCTGCGAATCTCGGCGCGCCGCAACGACTTCGCGACGGAGACGCCCCCTGCAACAGTCGTTCTTGCCCCTGGTCCTCCTGCTCGTCTTCGTGGTCGCCAACGCGATCATGATGGTGGGCGTTTCGCACCTGCTCTCCGCCACCCGGCCCACCAGGGTCAAGCACGAACCCTACGAGTCGGGCATGCCGCCGCTGGGCGACGCGCACGAGCGCTTCGACGTCAAGTTCTACATGGTGGGCGTGCTGTTCATCGTGTTCGACATCGAGGTCGTGTTCCTCATGCCGTGGGCCATCGCGTTCCGGCAGCTCGACGTGCTCGGTCTCGGGATGCTCGGCGGGTTGATCGAGATGGGCATATTCGTGCTGATCCTCGCGGTGGGCTACATCTACGTGCTCAAGAGGGGAGCCCTCGAGTGGACGTGAAGCCGGACGCCGCGACCGGCGTCGTTACGAGCTCGCCGAACTGGCTCACGACGCGACTCGATTTCCTGGTCAACTGGTCGCGCCGGAACTCGCTGTGGCCGATGCCGTTCGGCACGGCGTGCTGCGCCATCGAGTTCATGGCCACCGCCGCCAGCCGCTACGATCTCGCGCGGTTCGGGATGGAGCGGCAGGCCTTCTCGCCGCGCCAGTCCGACGTGCTGATCTGCGCTGGGCGGCTGCCGTTCAAGCTCGCGCCGGTGATCCGCACGATCTGGGACCAGATGGCCCAGCCGAAGTGGTGCATCTCCATGGGCGCCTGCGCCTCGAGCGGCGGCATCTTCGACAACTACGCGATGGTGCAGGGCATTGACACGATCGTGCCCGTGGACGTCTACGTCCCGGGCTGCCCGCCGCGTCCCGAGGGCCTGCTGTACGGCATCCTCCTGCTGCAGAAGAAGATCGCCGGCGAAAGCGTGTTCGACCCCACGCTGCGGGTCGAGAAGCTGGCCGACAGCTCCGGGCTGTTCCTCGAGCCCGCCACCGTGGACGAGCTGTCCGAGCCCTTCGGGAACTCGGTCCACCAGACCCGCTCCGCCTGACCGCCGTCCCGATGCCCGCGAACCCCTCGGTCGCCACGCTGCAGGCGCGGTTCGGCGACGCCGTTCGGCACGCGTTCGTCTCCTGCGGCGACACCGTGGTCGTCGTCGCGGCCGCGCGCGTACACGACGTGCTGGGGTGGCTCAAGAGCACGCCGGGAGAGCAGTACGACTATCTGGTGGACATCACGGCGGTCGAGTACCGCGACCGGGAACGGCCCCTCGAGGTCGTCTACCAGCTCTGGTCGCTGGAGCGGAAGGTGCTGCTGCGGCTGAAGGTCGAGCTGCCCAAGGACCAGGAGCTCGAGGTGGACACGGTGACGGACCTGTGGGCCGGCGCCGACTGGCTCGAGCGCGAGGTGTGGGACATGTTCGGCATCCGCTTCCGCGGCCACCCGGACCTGCGGCGCATCCTGATGTGGGAGAACTACGCCGAGGGCCATCCGCTGCGGAAGGACTTCCCGCTGCGCGGGCGCTTCAGCCGCGCCGAGCAGACGCGCCAGGCGCTGTCCGGCGACCTCGAGGCGCACTACTCGCTGGACGAGCTCGCGATCAAGGGCGTCACGCGCTGATGGCCGGCCCGCGCACGGTCACCTACGAGCTGGGCACGCCCGCGGTGGACGCGCGGGGCCATCCGGCCCGCACGCCGCTGACGGTCGTGGGCGACGGCGAGATCGCCGGCGACCGGATGCTGATCAATATCGGACCGCAGCACCCGGCGACCCACGGCGTGCTCCGGCTGGTGGTCGAGCTGGACGGCGAGGTCGTGGTGCGGGTCATCCCCCACGTGGGTTACCTGCACTCGGGCTTCGAGAAGCTGGGCGAGTACCGGCACTACAACCAGATCATCCCGCTCACCGACCGGACCGACTACCTCGCCTCGATGTCGAACAACGTCGGCCTCGCGCTCGCGGCCGAGAAGCTGATGGGCATCGAGGTCACGGACCGCTGCAAGGTGCTCCGGGTCATCGCCTGCGAGATGTCGCGCATCATCTCGCACTGCGTATGGGCCGGCACCACGGGGATCGACCTGGGCGCGTTCACGGTGTTCCTGTGGCTGTTCCAGGAGCGCGAGCGCCTGTACGACTTCATCGAGGCGTGGACCGGCGCGCGGCTCACCACCACGCTCACCCGCGTGGGCGGCCTGATGGCCGACGTCCCCGACGGGTGGACCGACGGGCTGCGGCGCTGGTGCGCGCGCTTCCCGCCGGTGCTCGACGAGGTCGAGGGGATGCTGTCGAAGAACAGCATCTGGCTCGGCCGCACCGTGGACATCGGCGTGATGGGCGCCGCCGACGCGATCAACTGGTCGTTGTCGGGCCCGATGATCCGGGCCAGCGGCGTGCCCTTCGACCTGCGCAAGGACCGGCCCTACCTCGGCTACGAGACCTACGACTTCGAGGTGCCGGTCGGCGAGCACGGCGACGTGTACGACCGCTACCTGGTGCGGATGGAGGAGATGCGGCAGAGCGCGCGCATCATCCTCCAGGCGCTGGACCGCCTGCCGGACGGGCCGATCAACGTCAGCGACCCGCGCGTCATCCTGCCGGCCAAGTCGCGCGCGATGAGCGACATGGAGGCGATGATCTTCCACTTCAAGCAGGTGATGGAAGGCGTCGCGGCGCCGATCGGCGAGGCCTACCAGGCGGTCGAGGGCCCGCGCGGCGAGCTGGGCACCTACTTCGTGTCGGACGGCACGGCCAAGCCGGTGCGCTGGCGCATCCGGCCGCCGGCCTTCATCAATCTCGCGGCGCTGCCGAAGATGGCCGAGGGGCACCTCCTCAGTGACCTGATCGCGATCAACGCCAGCGTGGACATCGTGATGGGCGAGGTGGACCGGTGAACAGCGGGGGCACGGGGGCACGGGGGCACGGGGGCATCGACACGGCCCGGCTGCCGAGGGTCTTCGAGGGCGAGGAGCGCAAGGAGCTCGACGCGGTGCTCGCGAAGTACCCCACGAAACAGGCGGCGCTGCTGCCCGCGCTGTGGATCGTGCAGCGCAAGCACGGCTGGGTGTCGCCTGAGGGCATGGCCGAGACCGCCGAGGTGCTGAACGTGACCGCGGCGTACGTGCGCGGCGTGGTGACGTTCTACACGATGTACCACCAGCACCCGGTCGGAAAGCACTTCGTGCAGGTCTGCACCACGACGCCCTGCGGGGTGTGCGGCGCCGAGGCGGTGCGCGACGCGTTCGTGAAGGCCACCGGCAGCAAGCGGCTCGGCGAGACGAGCCCGGACGGCAACTGGACCGTGATCGAGGTCGAGTGCCTCGGCGCGTGCGGCTTCGCCACGCCGGTGCTTGTGGACGACGACTTCATCGAGAGCGTGACGCCCGAGAAGGTGCCGGGCATCGTCGCGCGGTACCGCTAGATGGGCTACCCGCACCCGCCGCATCCGAAAGAGACGCCGGTGCTCTCGAAGCACTTCGGGGAAGCCGACGCGCGCACCTACGACGGCTGGGTGCGGCGCGGCGGCTACAAGGCGCTCGAGCAGGCGCTGGGGATGACCCGCGAGCAGGTGGTGGACGCGGTCAAGGCCTCGGGACTGCGCGGGCGCGGCGGCGCCGGGTTCCCGACCGGCCTCAAGTGGAGCTTCATGCCGAAAGAGGTCACCAAGCCCCACTACCTCTGCTGCAACGCCGACGAATCCGAGCCCGGGACGTTCAAGGACCGCGAGATCATGCGGTGGACGCCGCACGCCCTGATCGAGGGGTGCGCGATCGCGGCCTACGCCATCGGCGCCGAGGTCACGTACATCTACATCCGCGGCGAGTTCACCGATCCCTGGCGGGTCATGGAGACCGCGCTGGCCGAGGCCTACGCGAAGGGCGTTGTCGGCCCGAACGCGATGGGCAAGGGCAAGCGCATCGACATGCACCTGCACCGCGGCGCGGGCGCCTACATCTGCGGCGAAGAAACCGCGATGATGAACTCGATCGAGGGCAAGCGCGGCAACCCGCGCATCAAACCGCCGTTCCCGGCGCAGTCGGGCCTGTTCGGCTGCCCGACGACGATCAACAACGTCGAGACGCTGGCCGCCGTGCCGCACATCCTGGTGAACGGCGCGGACTGGTACAAGACGATGTGCCTGGGCAACCCGAAGAGCACGGGCACCAAGCTGCTCTCGGTGTGCGGCACCATCGCGCGGCCGGGCAACTACGAGCTGACGCTCGGCTTCCCGCTCAAGGACCTGCTGTACGACCTCGCGGGCGGGCCGCTGCCGGGGCGGCGGTTCAAGGCGGTGATCCCCGGCGGCTCGTCGGTGCCGATCCTCACGGCCGAGGAGGCCGACTCGACGGTGCTGGACTACGAAGGCTGCGTCGCCGCGGGCACGATGCTGGGCTCGGGCGGCGTGATCGTGATGGACGACAGCTGCGACATGGTCTACCAGACGATGCGGCTCGCGGCCTTCTACGCCCACGAGTCGTGCGCCCAGTGCACGCAGTGCCGCGAAGGCACCGCATGGACCACCAAGATCCTGCAGCGGATCCTGGCGGGGCAGGGCCAGGCCCGCGACCTCGACCTGCTCCTGGACCTCGCCGACCAGATGACGGGCAAGACCATCTGCGTGCTGTCGGACTCGTGCGCCGCCCCGGTCGTGAGCGCGATCAGGAAGTTCCGGCCCGAGTTCGAACGCTACCTCACCACCGGACGGCAGACCGCCTGAATGAGCGATCTCGTCAAGCTGACGGTGGAAGGACGCGAGGTCGAGGTGCCGAAGGGCACCATGGTCCTCGAGGCCGCGAAGCTCGCCGGTATCCTCGTTCCCCACTATTGCTACCACCCCTCGCTCCCGGTGGCCGGCGTGTGCCGGATGTGCCTGGTCGAGATCGAGAAGCAGCCCAAGCTCGCCGCCTCGTGCGCGACGCCGGTGGCCGAGGGCATGGTGGTCAAGGTGCAGACGGCGCCGGCCCGCGAGGCGCGGCAGGCCGTCCTGGAGTTCCTGCTCATCAACCACCCGCTCGACTGCCCGATCTGCGACCAGGCCGGCGAGTGCGAGCTGCAGGACTACGTGTTCCAGGAAGGCCGCTCGGCCACGCGCTACGACGAGTACGCCAAGCGCTTCAACCCGGTGGAGGAGTTCGGCGACGACGTCCTGTACGTGCCCAACCGGTGCATCCTGTGCACCCGGTGCGTGCGGTTCATGGAGCACGTGGCCGACGAGGCGGTGCTCAACGTGTCGGAGCGCGGCGACCGCGCGTACATCGGTATCGACGAGGGGCACCGGCTGAATCACCCCTGGGCCGGCAACGTCGTGGACCTGTGTCCGGTCGGCTCGCTGATCTCGAAGGACTTCCTGCACAAGGCCCGCGCCTGGGACCTCGACAAGACGCCGTCGGTGTGCACCGGCTGCACCCAGGGCTGCAACGTCACGCTCGAGACGCGCGACAACACCGTGCTGCGGGTGCGGCCGCGGACCAACGAGCGGATCAACCGCCACTTCATCTGCGACGAGGGGCGGCTGGGTTACCCGTGGATGAACCGCGCCGACCGGCTCGAGGCGCCCATGGTGCGCCAGGACGGCCGGCTGGTCGCGACCGACTGGGAGCGGGCGTTCGCCGCCGCGGCCCGGCTGGCGGGTGGAGGCTCCGCGCGGGGCGCGGTGGCGCTGGTCTCGCCCTGCGCCTCCAACGAAGCGCTTGCCGCCGTGGCCGCCCTCCTGACCAGGCTCGGCGGGACCGGCGCGTTCCGGGTGCGCGAGGGGGCCGAGGCGCCGCTCGCGGGCATCCCCAACCTCGCGCTCCGCAAGGAACGCGCGCCCAACGTGCACGGCGCTCTCGCCGCCGGCATGAGCCGGGACTGGGCCGGCGTCGCCGGCCGGGCGGCGGGCGCCGGCCTGGTGATCGCGCTGGACGAGTCGCTGGAAGGGGTCGCCCTGGGCTCGGCGGGCGTGCTCTACCTCGGCACCGTGCTGAGTGACCCCGCGCGGGCCCACGCCGCCGTCGTGCTGCCGTGCTGCAACGCGGCGGAAGAGGAGGGGAGCTTCACCAACCGCGACGGCGTCGTGCAGGCCTACTGGCAGGCGAAGGCCGCCCCGGGCATGGCCCGGCCCGCGGCGTGGGTCCTGTCCGAGATCGCCGAACGGGCGCCCGCCGGAGCCACGGCATGAGCCAGCTCGCGGGCCAGCCGTGGATCAGCGGCGAGGCGTTCGTGTGGGCCGCCGCCGTGAAGATCGTGGTGGTGTTCACCATCGTGATGGTGCTGGTGGCGATGTGGACGCTGGTCGAGCGGAAGGTGTGCGGCTGGATGCAGAACCGGCTCGGTCCCAACCGCGTCGGCCCGTGGGGCCTGCTGCAGCCGGCCGCCGACGGGCTCAAGAACATCCTCAAGGAAGAGACCCTTCCGCCCTTCGCCGCGAAGGGCCTGTTCGTGCTGGCCCCGATGCTCGCGTTCGTGCCCGCCCTGATGACGTTCTCCGTGCTGCCGATGGCCGCGCCGGTTCCCACGCGGTGGGGCCTCGTCTCGACGGCGATCGCGGACGTCCCGGTCGGGTTCCTGTTCATCCTCGCGATCAGCTCGCTGGGCGTGTACGGCATCGCCCTGGCGGGCTGGGCCTCGAACAACAAATACGCGCTGCTGGGCGGCCTGCGGGCCTCCGCGCAGCTCATCAGCTACGAGATCGGGATGGGCCTGGCCGCCGTCGCGGTCCTGCTGCTCGGCGGCAACATCACGCCCGCGGAGATCATCGCGCGGCAGCAGGCGGGCCTCTGGTTCGTCGGCCCGCTGCTCGTCGCGTTCTTCGTGTTCCTCGTGGCGGCGTTCGCCGAGACGAACCGCCTGCCGTTCGACCTGCCGGAAGCCGAGTCCGAGCTGATCGCCGGCTACCACACCGAATACAGCGCGATGAAGTTCTCGCTGTTTTTCATCGCCGAATACGCCAACATGCTGACGGCCTCGGCGCTGGTCGTGACCCTGTTCTTCGGCGGCTGGGACATCCCGTTCGTGGCATGGGACAACGCCGCGCCGTGGTCGGTGGCCAAGACCGCCGCGACCGCGCTCGCGTTCTGGAGCAAGACGTTGTTCTTCTATTTCCTCTACATCTGGGTGCGGTGGACGCTGCCGCGGTTCCGGTTCGACCAGCTGATGGACCTGGGCTGGAAGGTGCTGCTCCCCCTGATGCTGGCCTACGTGATGATCGTGGCGGTCGCGATCGCGGCGCTCGAGGGCACCGGCATCACCGGCCGGAGCCAGGACCTCGCCCTGACCGGACTCAACGTGGCGCTTGGCGTGGTGGTGTTCTTCGTGCTCGACCGGGGGCGCCACGTGGGCGGCGCCGCGGTGCGGGCCCGGCCGTACTGGCAGCGCCTGGCGCGGGCCCGGCACGGCGCGAGAGGGGGGGAGGGCGACTGACGTGGCGATCACGGTGAAGGTGATGCGGCGGCCCGAGGGCGAGTCCAGCTACGTGCGGGCGGCGCTGCGCGGCATGTCGCTGACCTTCAAGCACCTGTTCCAGAAACCCTGGACCATGCAGTACCCCGAGGAGCGCTCGAGCGCGGAGTGGAGCATCTCGGGCCGCTGGCGCGGCACGCACCGCATGGCGGTGGACGAAAACGGCAAGGCCAAGTGCGTCGCCTGCGGCCTGTGCCCGCAGATCTGCCCGGCCAACTGCATCAAGCTGATCCCCGGCGAGGACGAGCAGGGCAACCGCTACCCGCTGGTCTACGAGATCGACGAGTTCCGGTGCGTGTTCTGCGGCTACTGCCAGGAAGTCTGCCCGGAAGAGGCCATCCACGTCGGCGTGCACTTCGAGAACTCGGAATACTCGCGCGAGGGCTTCGTGTACGACCTCGAGCGGCTGATGAAGCAGTCGCACCCGGTCAGCTCGTTGTGGGATCCGGCCGACCCGAAAGGCGAGTGACGGTGCGCACGTTCCTGTTCTACACGATCTCGGCCATCGCCATCGTCTCCGCGCTCCTGTGCATCACGCGCAAGAGCCCGGTGGCCAGCGCGCTGTGGCTGGTGTGCGCGATGTTCCACCTGGCCAGCCTGTACGTGCTGCTCGACGCCTACTTCATCGCGGCGGTGCAGGTGCTGGTCTACGCCGGCGCGATCATGGTGCTGTTCCTGTTCGTGATCATGCTGCTCAATCTCGGGCGCCTCGGGCCGGGCGACATGAAGGGACCGGCCGGCAAGGTCATCGCCGTCGTCGTGGGGCTCGTGATGCTCGGCGAGCTGATGGTGCTGCGGCGGGTCGCGTTGCCGGTCGGGCTCGGCCTGCCGGACGGCTTTATCGCCGCGGCCCAGGCGCGCGAGGGCGCGATCCACGCCGTCGCGCAGCCGCTGTTCACGTCGTACCTGCTCCCGTTCGAGATCACGTCGGTGATGCTGCTGGCCGCCATGGTGGGCGCGGTCGTTCTCGCCAAGCGGCGGATCTGACCGTGCTCCTCGGACCTGCGCTCATCGTCTCCGCCATCCTGTTCACGATCGGGGTCGTGGGCGTGCTGCTGCGCCGCAACGCCATCGTGATCTTCATGTGCGTCGAGCTGATGCTCAACGCCGTGAACCTGACGTTCGTCGCGTTCAGCCAGCGGCTCGGGCTCGACGGCCAGGTGTTCGTCTTCTTCGTGATGACGGTCGCTGCGGCGGAAGCCGCGGTGGGGCTGGCGATCATCATCTCCCTGTATCGCCACCGCGACACCGTGGATCTGGCGAACATCAACCTCCTGCGCGGGTGAATCCCCTGGGCGGCACCGTGGCCGACCAGGTCGGCCTGCTGATCCTGCTCCCGTTCCTCGGCTTCCTGACGAACGGGCTCATCGCGTTCCGCTGGCCCCGGCGCAAGGCCGTGGTCTCGGCCGTGGGAGTGGGGTCGGTGGCGATCGCGTTCGCGCTGGCGGCGACCATCTTCGGCCGCCTGCTTGGCGCGCACCTCGAGGAGCCGTACGTCCGGACCTACTGGCACTGGTTCGCCGTCGGCGACCTGGTCGTGGACGCCGCGCTCCAGGTGGACCAGCTCTCGATGGTGATGGCGCTGGTCGTGACCGGCGTCGGCAGCCTGATCCACGTGTTCAGCGTCGGCTACATGGGCGAGGACCCGGGCTACGCGCGCTATTTCGCGTACCTCAATCTGTTCATCGCCTTCATGCTCGTGCTGGTGTTGGGCGCCAGCTTCCCGGTGCTGTTCATCGGCTGGGAGGGCGTGGGCCTGTGCTCGTATCTCCTGATCGGATTCTGGTACAAGGAGCGGAAGAACGCCGCGGCGGGCCTCAAGGCGTTTCTCGTCAACCGCATCGGCGACGCGGGCTTCCTGGTCGCGATGTTCCTCATCTTTCGCGAGCTGGGAACGCTCGACATCGCGGGCGTGACGCGCGAGGCGCCGGGGGTCCTGGGCCACGGCGGCGGCACGGTCACGGCGATCGCGCTGCTGCTGTTCCTCGGCTGCACCGGCAAGAGCGCGCAGATCCCCCTGCACACCTGGCTGCCGGACGCCATGGCGGGCCCGACGCCGGTCTCGGCGCTGATCCATGCCGCCACGATGGTGACGGCCGGCGTGTTCCTGGTGGCGCGGGCGGGCGTGCTGTTCGCAATGGCGCCCGTGGCGCAGGTGGTCGTGGCGGGCGTGGGCGCGCTCACCGCTGTGTTCGCGGCGACCATCGGGTGCAAGCAGTGGGACATCAAGAAGGTGCTGGCCTACAGCACGGTCTCGCAGCTCGGCTACATGTTCATGGCGGTCGGAGCGGGCGCGTACGCCGCGGGCATCTTCCACCTCGTCACGCACGCGTTCTTCAAGGCGCTGCTGTTCCTGGGCTCGGGGAGCGTGATTCACGCGATGCACCACGCCTACCACGCCACCCACCGGCGCGACGATCCGCAGGACATGCGGAACATGGGTGGCCTCTCGGTCTACCTCGGCACCACCGCTCGCACGATGTGGGTCGGCACGCTGGCCATCGCGGGCATCCCGCCGCTGGCCGGCTTCTTCTCGAAGGACGAGATCCTCGCGTCGGTGTTCGCGCGCGGGCCCCTGGCGCCCTTCTGGTACCTGGTGTGGGCGCTCGGGGCGGTGGCGGCGTTGCTCACCGCGTTCTACATGACGCGCCTGATGCGCTACACCTTCCACGGCCCGAACCGCACCGGCGACGCCGAGCGGCAGCATCTGCACGAATCACCCGGCATGATGACGGTGCCGCTCGTCGCGCTCGCCGTGCTCACCGTGGTGGGCGGGGCGATCAACCTGCCGCAGTTCCTGCCGGCCGCCGCCTGGCTGCACCACTGGCTCGAGCCCGTGACGGCAACGGCGACGGCCATCGCGCGCGAGGCGCACCTCGGCGCGGCCGCGGAGTACACGCTGATCGCGGCGGCCGTCGCGATCGCCGTCACGGGGATCTGGCTCGCCCGGACGCGGCTCGATCCCGCCGCGCTCATCCCGGCGGCGCGGGCCCCGGCGGAAACGGGATTCCAGAGGCTGCTGCTGGAAAAGTGGCGCGTGGACGAATTGTACGACGCCGCCATCGTGCGGCCCGTCGTCTGGGTGTCGCGCAACGTGTTGTGGAAGGTGGTGGACGCGATCGCGATCGACGGCCTGGCCGTGAACGGCACGGCCGTCGTGGCCCGCACCGTCGGGTGGCTGGGCACCCGGCTGCAGACGGGTCAGGTGGGCACCTACGTGACGGTGTTCGTCCTGGGCGCGCTGGTCGTCATCGGCGCGCTGGCGCGGTGAGGCGACCATGACCGAGTGGCTCACCTCGCTCGCCTACCAGCGCTGGGCCATCCAGGCGCTGCTGCTGATCCCTCTGGCCGGGGCGCTGGTCGTGGCGGCGGCACCCGCGGCGCTGGCCAAACGCCTGGCCCTCGCGGTCACCCTGGCCGAGTTCGTCGTGTCGCTCGGACTGTGGTGCCTGTTCAACCCCGACGGACCGCCGATGCAGTTCGTCAGCGCGGCGCCGTGGATTCCCGCGTGGGGAATCAGCTATCGCGTCGGCCTGGACGGCATGTCGCTGACGATGGTGCTGCTCACCACGCTGCTGATGCCGCTGTCGGTGCTCGGCAGCTGGAGCGGCATCACCACCCGCGAGCGCGGCTTCTACGCCAGCCTCCTGGTGCTGACCACGGGGATGATCGGCGTGTTCGTGGCGCTCGACCTGTTCCTGTTCTACGTGCTGTGGGAGGTCATGCTGATCCCGATGTACTTCATCATCGGGATGTGGGGCGGGAAGCACCGGCTCTACGCCAGCATCAAGTTCTTCGTCTATACGATGCTCGGCTCGCTGCTCATGCTGGTGGCGATCCTGGTCCTGTACTTCTCGGCGGCCCGCGCGGCCGGCGGGGCGGCCTCGTTCGCGTACGATTTCATCCTGCGCCACGCCGCGATCCAGGGGCCGGCGCGCTTCTGGCTGTTCGGCGCCTTCTTCCTCGCGTTCGCGATCAAGGTGCCGATGTTCCCGTTCCACACCTGGCTGCCCGACGCGCACGTCGAGGCGCCCACGGCGGGCTCGGTGATCCTGGCGGGCATTCTGCTCAAGATGGGCACGTACGGCTTCCTGCGGTTCGCGATTCCCTTCTTTCCCGACGTCGCCTTCCACCCGACCGTGTCGGGGGTCGTGGTGACGCTCAGCGTGGTCGGGATCATCTACGGCGCGCTCGTCGCGATGGTCCAGCCCGACCTCAAGAAGCTGGTGGCGTATTCGTCGGTCAGCCACCTGGGCTTCGTGACGCTGGGCATCTGGGCGCTCACGCTGCAGAGCGTGCAGGGCGCCCTGATGGTCATGATCAGCCACGGCATCTCGACCGGTGCGCTGTTCTTCCTGGTCGGCATGATCTACGAGCGCCGCCACAGCCGCATGATCGAGGATTTCGGCGGCATCGCGCGCGTGGTGCCCGCGTTCAGCGCCGTGCTCACGCTCGTGGCCCTGTCGTCCATCGGGCTGCCGGGCACCAACGGGTTCATCGGCGAGTTCCTGGTGCTGCTGGGCAGCTTCCCGTCGCTGCCGGTCGCCACCGTTCTGTCCACGACCGCGGTGATCTTCGCCGCGGCCTACCTCCTGTGGGCGCTGTACAAGGTGCTGTACGGGCCGATCGAGAAGCAGGAGAACGAAACGCTCACCGACCTCACCGGGCGGGAGTACGCCGTGCTGGTGCCGCTCCTGGCGCTGGTCCTGTGGCTCGGACTCTATCCGCAACCGGTGCTGCGCCGCCTCGAGCCGGCGGCCCGGGCCTACCTCTCGTCGGCCCAGGCGCGGACCGCCGCGCCGCGGCTCGCGGCCGTGCCGCCCCCCTCGCCCGGCCGCTGAGATGCCGCTCGACCTGACGCAGGGCCGCGACCTCGCGGTCGCCCTCCTCCCCGAGCTGATCCTCACCGCCTGGGCCATGCTGGTGCTGCTCCTCGCGGCCTGGCGGCATCGCGCGCCGAACGCGCAGCGGCAGGTGGGCTGGCTGAGCCTGGTGGGCGTGATTCTCGCGATCGCCGCGTACGGCTGGCTGTGGAGCCGGGGCGCACGGGCCGCCGGCCTGCCGACCGGCATGGCGCTCGATTCGTTCCGGTGGGCCGCCGGCATCGTCGTGCTGCTCGGCACCGCGCTCAGCATCGTGGTGGCGATCGGGTATCTCGACCGCGAACAGATTGCGATCCCCGAGTACCACGTGATGGTGCTGTTCGCCGCCATCGGGGCGCTGTTCCTGGTGGGCGGGTCGGACCTGATCGTCCTGTTCCTCGGCCTCGAGCTGATGTCGGTCGCGGTCTACGTGCTCGCCGGGATCAACCGCCGCAGCATCCACTCAGCCGAGGCGGCCCTCAAGTACTTCCTGCTCGGCGCGTTCGCGTCGGCGTTCCTGCTGTACGGGATCGCCCTGGTCTACGGCGTCACCGGCTCGACCAGGCTGGCGCTCGTGGCGGCCACGGTGCCCTACCTGCAGGGCGGGAGCCGGCTGCTGATCATGGCGGGCGTCGCGCTCCTGATCATCGGCTTCGCGTTCAAGGTCGCGGCCGTACCATTCCACCAGTGGGCGCCGGACGTGTACGACGGGGCGCCGACGCCCGCCACGGCCTTCATGGCGGCCACCGTGAAGGCCGCCGCGTTCGCCGCGTTCGCGCGGGTGCTTCTGCAAGGGCTCGGCCACCTTCACCACGACTGGAGCGCCGCGCTGTGGTGGCTCGCGGTCCTGACGATGGTGGCGGGCAACCTGCTCGCGCTCGCGCAGCGCTCCTTGAAACGCATGCTGGCGTACTCGAGCGTCGCGCACGCCGGCTACCTCCTGACCGCGCTGGTGAGCGGCTCGCTCGCCGGTGCCGCGGCGCTGCTCTTCTATCTGCTGTTCTACTCGCTCGTCACGGTGGCGGCGTTCGGCGTCCTGATGGCCATGGGCCGCCCCGGAGGGGGGGAGCGCGACGTTACGGTGGACGACCTGGCGGGGCTGGCGCAGTCGGAGCCCGTCCTCGGATTCGTCATGGCTGTCGCGATGCTCACCCTGCTCGGGTTCCCGGGCACGGCGGGGTTCATCGGGAAATGGTACATCCTGACCAGCGCGGCCGGCGGCGGGCACGCGCCCCTGGCGGCGGTGCTGGTCCTCACCACCGTGCTGTCGGCGGGGTACTATCTGCCCGTGGTGATGGCGATCTACATGAAGCCGCGGCTCCACGAGCGCGTGCACGACGACGTGCAGCTCGCGGCCGCCGCGCGCGGCCTGCTGGCGGCGCTGGCGCTGGCGCTGGTGCTGTTCGGCGTGTGGCCCAACCGGGTCCTGCGCGCCGCGCGCGACGGCTCGCAGGCCTTCCGGGCCCACAGCACCGCGACGATCCAGCCGGTGAGCGATGAACGTTGACCCGGTCATCTTTCGCCAGTACGACATCCGGGGCACCGTGGGCGTGGACCTCACGCCCGACGTCGCGCGCCTGGTGGGTCGAGCCGTCGCCGCGGAAGCCGCCGAGCGGCTGGGCCCTGGGCGCGCCCCGACGCTCGCCGTCGGTCGAGACAATCGCCCCAGCGGTGAGAGCCTCGGCGCCGCGCTGATCGAAGGCCTGGTCGGCGGCGGTGCCGCCGTCGTCGACGTCGGCCTGGTGCCGACTCCCACGCTCTACTTCGCGATCCACCACCTTGGCGCCGACGGCGGCATCCAGGTCACGGGCTCGCACAACCCGCCCGAGTTCAACGGCTTCAAGATGGTGCTGGCCGGCCTGCCGGTCGCCGGCGAGGAAATCCAGGGCCTGCGCGCGCGCATCGTGCAGGGCCGGCTCCCCACCGGCACGGGCACCGCGTCGCGCGCTCTCGTGCTCGACGCCTACCGCGCGGAGATCCTGCGTCGCATCGGGCGCCTGCCGCGTCCGCTCCGCGTCGTGCTGGACTGCGGGAACGGCGTCCCGAGCGTGGTGGCCCCACAGCTGCTGCGCGATCTCGGCGCGGAGGTCATTGAGCTGTTCTGCGAGTCCGACGGGACCTTCCCCAACCACCACCCGGACCCGACCGTCCCCGAGAACCTGGAAGACCTGCGGCGCACGGTGCGCTCGTCCGGTGCCGCCATCGGCATCGCGCTGGACGGCGACGGCGACCGCATCGGCGCCGTGGACGAGCGGGCCGACATCCTGTTCGGTGACCAGCTCCTGGTGCTGTTCGGGCGCGATCTCGTGGCGCGGCTGGGCAAGGGGAGGGACGTGATCTTCGACGTGAAGTGTTCCGATACGCTGCCCCGGGCTCTCGAAACCGCCGGCGCGCGCCCCGTGATGTGGATGACCGGTCACTCCCACATCAAGAAGAAGATGAAGGAGTCCGGCGCGAGCCTCGCCGGCGAGATGAGCGGCCACATGTTCTTCGGGCCGCCCGACTACCTGGGGTTCGACGATGCGTTGTACGCCTCCTGCCGGCTGCTGCACATCCTCGCCGAGTCCGGGAAGGCCTTGTCGGCGCATTTCGCCGACGTGCCCCGGCTCGAGTCCACGCCCGAGATCCGGGTGGACTGCCGGGAGGACCTCAAGGTCGCCGTGGTGGAGGCCGCGGCCCGCCATTTCGCGGGCCGCTACCCCACGGTGACGATCGACGGCGTGCGGTGGCGCGCTCCCGACGGCTGGGGGCTGATCCGGGCCTCCAACACCCAGCCCATCCTGGTTCTGCGGTTCGAGGCCATCAGCAAGGAGGCGCTCGGCCGCATCCGCGCCGAGGCGAGCGAGGTCCTCGGCGCCCAGGGGGTGCGCGTCCCCGCGTGAACCGACGCCGCGTCGCCGGCCTCGCGGTCGCGGCGGTGCTGATCCTCCTCTTCGGCGGCCGCTGGCTCGCCGTGCGCTACACCGAGCACGCCTGGTACGCCTCGCTCGGCGAGTCGGGCCGGTTCTGGGCGCTGCTGCTGCGCGCGATCGCCTGGCAGGTCGTGGCGGCATTCCTGTTCACCGGGTGGTACGCCGCCAACACCTGGGCCGTGTACCGGTCCATCGGGGCCGTGCACCTGCCGCGCCGCCTCGGTAATCTCGAGATCGCGGAGGCCGTCCCGCCACGCGTGCTGCGCGCCATCGCGCTCGGCGTCGCCCTGGTGCTGGGCCTCGCGTCGACCTACGCGTTCACCGACCTCGACGAGTACGTCGCCCTGTACCGCTCGGTCCGGCCGCTGGGCATGGACGATCCCATCCTCCAGCGGGACGCCGCGTTCTACGTGGCGCGGCTCCCGCTGCTCGAGCTGCTCCACCTGGGCGCCGCGGCCGCGACCATCGTTGCCGCCGGCCTGGTCGTGGGTCTGTATCTGCTCACCGGCAACCTGACCGTTTCGGGACGACGGGTGCGGCTGACCCCGCACGGCCGTAGCCACCTGGTCCTGCTGCTCTGCGCGCTGGGCCTGGTCCTCGCCTGGGGGTTCCATCTCGACGGCTTGCAGCTCGTCGGGGGCGGCGGCCGCCTCCAGGGCGCGCTGTCGCCGGTGGATCGCGCCATCCGGCTGCCGGCGGCCAACGCCCTCTCGATTCTCGCGCTCCTGGTGGCAGCGACCAGCGCCCTCGCCCTGCGGTGGGTGCGGCCCGGCCCGCTCCTCATCGCGTGGGCCACGCTCGGGGTCGCGGCGCTGCTCGGGCGCGTGGTGGTGCCGCTCCTGGCCGACGCCTGGAAAGCCGCCGACACCCAGACGCTGACCCGCGAAGTGGCGCAAGACGCCGACCGGTTCTCGCGCGCCGGCTTCAGCCTGGTCGCGGTGCACGCGCAGCCGCTCCAGGCCACCGCCGATCTCCCGCCCGAGAGCGCCGCGGCGCTGACGCGCGCGCTCGCCGGCGTCTCGGCGTGGAGTGGGGAGGCCGCGGCCTTCGAAGCCGCCCTGGCCGCCGCGGCGGGCGCCGGCGATTCCGTGTTGCCGCGGTCCTGGAGCGTCACCCTCGCCCCGCAGTCCCTCCCCGACGGCCGGCACCGTCTGGTCGCCATCGGCGTGCCGCAAACCGACGCCCACCTGGTCTCCGCCGGCCCGCGGCGGCCGCGCTGGGCCGACGTCCACCGTGGCGAGGGGGCTTGGGCCGGCGATCCTGTCGCCGTGGACGCCGGACTCGGGGCCGGACCGCTCCGGTTTCTCCCGCGGCTGACCTCATCCGAGACCGTGGCGACGCCGGTTCGGCTCGCGCGCGAGCCGGGCCGACTCCGGTTCGTGCCGCGCACCGCGGGCCTCGGGATCGTCGGCCCCGACGAAGTGGTCATCGGCGAGCAGCCGCCCGGGATCCGGCTGGACCACTTCCCACGACGGCTCCTGCTGGCGTGGGCCCTCCAGGCGCCGCCGCTGATGGACGATCATACGAGCCGCGCCGACCGCGTGCTGTATTGGCGCGATCTGCCGTCGCGGCTGTCCCGCCTGTACCCGTTCGCGGCTTTCGATGCGCCGCGCGCGATGTTCGAGCGCGGGCGGCTGCTCTGGGCGGTGGACGGCTACGTGGTGTCGGGCCGCTTCCCCTTGGCGCGGCGGCTCCGGTGGCACGGGGAAGACATCAACTTCCTCAGCCCGGCGTACCTGGCCACGGTGGACGCGGGGAGCGGCGTCACGCGCTTGTACCTGCGCGGCCCGCACGTGCTGTTCGCCAGGAGCATCGCCCGGGCCTACCGCGTCGAGCCGCTGAGCGCGGACAGCGTCGCCGCCGAGGTGCGGGGCCAGCTGGCCTATCCACTCGGTCTGTTCCTGGCGCAAACGGCGATGCTCGCCAGGCTCGGCGACGGGGGAGCAGGAGGCGGGGGGGGGGGGGGGGGGGGGGGAACCCGGGGGGGGGGCCCGGGGGGGGGGACCCCAGCCCCCCCCCGCGGCCGGAGGGGGCCGCGCCCGGGC
>Ga0187893_10001471_pt1 | contig 56223 bp, 41 predicted proteins | sample MA1701074metaG_FD_139574 | JGI IMG/M metagenome (GOLD analysis project Ga0187893, IMG submission 139574) | White microbial mat communities from a basaltic lava cave in the Kipuka Kanohina Cave System on the Island of Hawaii, USA - MA170107-4 metaG ...
CATGAGATCGATGTCCCCATCGCCGTCAAAGTCCCCCAACAAACAACCGTCGCGGCATTGAGTTTCCCTGCACGGAGTGCCCGGACATCGCGGCGGGTCGTCGCACACCGGCATGGCCCCCGTAAAGCTGATGCATTGCCCCCACGTGAACAAGTTCGAATAGATGCCGTTGGAAAAGCAACACACCACCGGCTGATCGTAGGGCGGGAGGCATGCTCCTTCCGGCGTGGTCTGCGGACATAAGTCGTCGCAGTCCGGAATGCCATCCTCGTCGGTATCGTAGACGTCGCAATCGTCGGTGATGCCGTCCCCGTCGCAGTCCGGTTCGCATTCGTCAGGGACGGTGTTGGGCTGGCAGTCCCCGCTCGTGCCGTCGCGGATGTCGCAAAAATCGGGGATGCCGTGGCCGGGCGTGCCCTCCGGTTGGCAGTCGTCTTCGCACTCGTCCGGCACCCCGTTGGGGCCGCAGTCCGAGGAGCCGCCGCACGGCGGTGTGCATCCGACGGCGTCGCAATCCAAGTCGCACACGTCCGCAATGCCGTTCTCGTTGCAGTCGATGATCGTCAAGCCCGGGCCCTTCGTGGGGATGGTGATTTCGGAGGGCAGCCCCGGCTTGAACAACCCCAGCGTGACAGTCGTGTTGGCGGGGCCGATGTTGGCGTCAAAAAAGAAGTTATAGAGAGTCCCCCATCGAAGCGCGTTGGCGTTGGGGTCTGTGTCGTACGGTGTCGTCGCCCAGACGATTTTGCCTGCCAGCACGGTGCTCTCCCAGTCCGTGCCGTCATAGTTCACGTGCGGTCCGGCGCCGCACCTGCCGCCGCCGAAGCAATCCGTCGGCGCCACACACGGCGTCCCGTCGTTATCACCGTCCGTACAGGTACAGACGTTGCACCCGACTTCCCCTCGGTCCGGGCACAAGCCCTGCGGGCAATCTGAGGGTACGCCGCACGGCAGGCCATCGTTGGGCCCTCCGAGACACTCACACTCCCGGCACGCCACGCCGTCCCCGTCGTGATAGCCCACGTCGTGGAACCCGGCGTTCTCTACGAGGGCGCCCACGGGAAGCGGGACGCTAAACGAAGCGCCGGATCGATCCGAATTGAGGTTCTGCACCGCGTACTCGTAGCGCCAATATCCGCTGCCCAGGTCCACGGCCTTCGTCGCCAGGATGAACAGCCCCTCGTTGGGGACCGGCGCGTCCGTCTCCGTGACCGTGGGATCGGTGTCCTGCCACGCGCGGATCCCTTCCTGCTCCAATTGCGTCGAGCCGGTCAGCGAGAGAACGTGGCGCGCGCCTTGAGGGTGGCTGGGCGACCACGCAACGTTCACTCCTCGATACGATGCGTTGTTAATCGCGTTCGCACCGGCATCATCTGGGTGCACGTAGTGCATTTGGACAAAATACGTGGCTCCGGCCTCGATGTCGGACTCATGCACTTGTAGCCGGTTGGGAATCACCGCCGTGCTCAAGGAGTCCGTGTAGGTCGCGGGAAAGTAGCCCGTATACGCGTTGATTTCCCACATGGGGCCCAGCCAGAGGCGGTTGCCGTTAAGAGAGGCATGGTAAGGATCGGAGCACCCCATATAGAGGATGTTGCCTCCCTGTTGCCGCGTGCAACTCGCGCTGCAATCCTGCTCCTCGTTCAAAGCATAAAAACCGTGCTTGACCCAGGACAAGCCGATTTGTTCAAAACGCTGGTCCTTCAGGCGATACATGGCCTGATGAATCACCGGATGTTGATTCGATCCGCTGCCCTGCGTCTGGCTCGCTCTCTTTCCTGGGTACCAATCGAGATCCACGCTGCCGATGTTGCACGACGTAGCACCGACCGCAAACGCGGAGATGAAATCGCCGGTGCCGCTCGGATCCTGGCGCCCGTAGCTCGCCGTGTCCAGGAGCTTGGATACGATCACGTCGGGCCCGGCCACGACGGCGACATTGCTTCCTTCCTTGTCACCACGCATCGGTCGGTCCTCCGCCAAGGCCCGATCGAGCACCAGTGCGCACGAAAATAAAGCAATTATTACAATCCTGCTTTGGTGCATTTGGATATTGACCCCAACGAAACGCCAGGCGTGGTTACAACCCTCACCGCGCTGAACGCCTACTGGCTCCCCCCGTAGGACTCCGCGCGCAGCCTAATCGTCAGGCGTCAGGGATGATAACCCCCCCTTTGGGCGCGTCTTTCCTTTACCTCTCCCTCACTGTAGCACGTTCGCGGAGAGGCTTCAACAGGGGAGGGTTTCGCCGCACCCCCGAGGGTTATTCCCAGGTTCGCCATTCCGGGCCGAATTCAGTTTGTTTTTCCTTGACCGGCGTGCCCGCTAACAGTTACTTTAGGCTTTTATCGGGTCGTAGAGGAGGCGGCAAAGTGGGCGTTCGCAGATCGTAACAGGGCGTGGTCCAGGCCCTGGTTTCCTCATTTCCGCTTTGCCGCGGAGTCAAATGATCCGATTCGCGACGACCGGGAGCGGTTGGGATGCGCAGATTCCCGGTTCGTCCAAGGAGGACGTTGCGCAGTCGCGCAGTGGAGGGTTGCTGTGTTAGAACAGGTCGGGAATCGAATCGGACGCCGGAGGCTTCACGCTTGCGGCTTGATCGCCATCGTCCATCTGGCGCTGTCCGCGGGCACGGCCGCGGCCTTTACCATTACGGACTTCTCCGTCGACCCCGCACATGCAACGCTCGGCAATCCCCATGAGGTCAGCGTCCCGAACTTCAACAGCTTTCAACTGAAGATCAACGGCACGTTCAACGCCGGCAAATGCTATGAGGTAAAGATATTTCGCAGCGGAAACGGCACGTGCGGCGATTCCAACAACAGCAATACGGTTGCCGCCACCGTGACCGCCAGCCTTTTGACCGCCAACATCACCCCGTCCAGCGGCAGCTTTAAGGCGGCTACGGACTGGAAGATCGAAGTCAAGGAGAGGAACGCGGGTTGTACGGGGAGCGGAACAACCCAGAACTTCGGGAATGGGTCGAGTCAACCGTACCTGAGAATCCGCGGTTGCAACAATTCCTGTTTGTTGAGCAGCGGCAGCAGCCTCAAGGTGACCGCCAGCCCGGATCCGGCGGGTTGTGCGGATCAGGTCCAGGTTTGTGCGCAACGGGATGGCGGCGGCACGTTGGGCAGCGGCAACCTGGAATACGATTGGGACCTCGACGGCGACGGCACTTGCGGCGTGTGCTCCGGCGGATCCAACAACGGCAAGAAGTGCGGCGAACCCTCCGACTGCCCCGGCGGGGTCTGTCAGGGCGGCGGCGGGTTTGATGACCTCACGACCAACACCGGTAACGCTGGCTGCCTGCCCGATCAACCCTGTTGCGTGACCATCACGCTAACGTCGACACACACCGTGGGCGTCAAGATACGCGACAAGGGCACCACCGTGCCTTGCACAGCCTGCAAGAGCAAGGTGGTCACCCTCGACGACGACTGCGACGACAAGAACCCGTGCAACGGCGAGGAGGTCTGCCAAGCCGGCGCTGGTTGTGGTTTGGGAAGCCCGCCCCCCTGCGATGATGGGGTCGCGTGTACCGTCGATACCTGCTCGCAGGGCGGCGACGATGACGACGACGACGGCGGCGGCAAGCTCGGATGTACGCACAAGCCGAACAACGCCCTTTGCAATGACGGCAACTACTGCAACGGCGTCGAGACCTGTCACCCCACTCAGGGATGCAAGCCGGGAACGCCGGTCAACTGCAGCGACGGCGTCTCCTGCACTACAGACACGTGCAACGAAGCGAACGATACGTGCGTCCACACACCGAACAACGCCTCGTGCAACGACGGGCAGTTCTGCAACGGCACCGAAACCTGCCACCTCACCCAGGGCTGCAAAGCCGGGACGCCGCCCAATTGTAACGACGGCATCGGGTGTACGGCGGACGCGTGTAATGAATCCAATGATTCATGCACCCACAAGCCTAACAACGCGGCTTGCAGCAACGGGCAGTTCTGCGACGGAACCGAAACGTGCCACGCGACGCAGGGTTGTAAGCCGGGCACGGCGCCCAACTGCAGCGACGGCTTCTCCTGTACTGCCGATTCCTGCAACGAGAACACGGATTCGTGCAATCACGTTGCCAACAACGCGCTGTGCAGCGACGGCCTGTTCTGTAACGGCAGCGAGATCTGCAATCTTACCCAGGGCTGCAAGCCGGGCACCCCGCCCAATTGCGCCGACAGCGTCTCGTGTACGACGGATGCGTGCAATGAAGCGAACGACACCTGTACGCATACGCCGAACAACGCCCCGTGCAGCGACGGTCTATTCTGCAACGGCGCGGAAGTCTGCCACGCGGTGAATGGCTGCAAACCGGGAACGCCGCCCAACTGCAGCGACGGTATCAGCTGCACCGAGGACGCCTGCAACGAGGCCGGGGACACCTGTACTCACAAGCCCAAGAACAACCTTTGCGATAACGGCCTGTTCTGCGACGGCAGCGAGGTTTGCAATCTAACCCAAGGCTGCAAGCCGGGCACCGCGCCGAATTGCGCCGACAGCGTGAACTGCACCATCGATTCGTGCGACGAGGACAACAACACCTGCAAGCACGTACCCAGCAACGCCCTTTGCACCGACGGTCAGTTCTGCAACGGGGCAGAGTTCTGCAACGCGACGCAAGGCTGCAAAGACGCCGCCGACCCCTGCACGGCGCCGTCCAAGTGCGACGAGCCCAACGATCGGTGCGTCGCCTGTCTGACCAACGCGCAGTGCGACAACGGTCAACACTGCGACGGCCTGGAAACCTGCAATCCGACGACCGGAACGTGCCAGGCCGGGACGCCCCCCAACTGCAGCGACGGCGTCCAGTGTACCGTCGACACCTGTAACGAGACGACCAACAGTTGCGACCATACGCCCGATCACGGCGCGTGCAGCGACGGCCAGCATTGCGACGGCAACGAGGTTTGCCACCTGACCCAGGGCTGCCAGGAAGGGACTCCGCCCAATTGCAGCGACGGCGTCTTGTGTACCGTGGATACCTGCAACGAAGCGACCGACACCTGCGACCACGCCGCGAACAACGCCGCCTGCACCGACGGACTATTCTGCAACGGCGCCGAGACGTGTCACCTCGTGAACGGATGTCAGGCCGGCGCCGCTCCCAATTGCGACGACTCCGTGAACTGCACGGTCGACTCCTGCGACGAGGACAACAATACCTGCAAGCACGTCGTCAACCACGCCGTCTGCAACAACAACCTGTACTGCGACGGCGTCGAAGTCTGCCATCCCGTCAACGGTTGCCAAGCAGGTACTCCCCCGAACTGCGACGACGGCGTGGGCTGCACCTCGAACACGTGCGACGAAGACAACGACGTGTGCACGAACCCGCCCAATCATGCGTCGTGCAGCGATGACCAGTTTTGCAACGGCTTGGAAATCTGCGACCCGGTCAACGGCTGTAAGCCCGGCGCGGCCGTCAACTGCAGCGACGGCGTCGATTGCACCGTGGACACCTGCGACGAGGCCACCGACTCCTGCGTGTACACGCCGAGCAACACCTTCTGCGACGACACCCTGTTCTGCAACGGGCCGGAGACGTGCCACGTGACGGGCGGCTGCCAGGACGGCCCCGATCCGAATTGCGACGACGGCGTGGGCTGCACCGTGGATGCCTGCGACGAGGCCACGGACTCCTGCTCGCACACCGCCGACAACAACTCCTGCGACGATGTGTTCTTCTGCAACGGCGACGAGTTCTGTCACTTGGTCTTGGGTTGCCAGGACGGGGACGATCCCTGTCAACACCCCCTGGTTTGCGATGAACCCACCGCTCGCTGCGTGAATTGCACGAACGACGGCCAGTGCAATGACGGTTTGTTCTGCAACGGCGTGGAGACCTGCAATGTGGCGACCGGGAACTGTGTCCCCGGGACGCCGCCGACCTGTGACGATGGCGTGGCTTGCACTATCGATTCGTGCAGTCCCGCCAGCGACAGTTGCATCCACACCCCGGACAACACTTTGTGCGCAAACGGGCTGTTCTGCGACGGCAACGAGGTTTGTCATGTGACGGCGGGATGTCAGGACGGCCCCGATCCGAATTGCGATGACAGCGTCGTCTGCACGATCGACGGCTGCGACGAAACCAATGACGTTTGCACCCACACTCCGGACCACGCCTCGTGCAGCAACGGGTCCTTCTGCGACGGGGCCGAAGTGTGTCACCTGACTCTCGGGTGCCAGGACGGACCCGATCCCAACTGCGATGACGGCATCACGTGTACCGCCGACTCGTGCAACGAGGGCACGGATAGTTGCGACCATATCCCGAACGACGCGCTGTGCAGCGACAATAAGTTCTGCACCGGCATCGAGACCTGCGATCCGCTGGCCGGCTGCCAGCCGGGCACGCCGCCCACGTGCGATGACAGCGTGATGTGTACCGCCGACGCCTGCGACCCGACGCTCGACGCCTGCACGCACACGCCCAATCACGGCGTGTGCCAGAACGGGCTCTATTGCGACGGCAACGAGATTTGCCATGTGACGGCCGGCTGTCAGGACGGCCCCGACCCGAACTGCAGTGACAACGTCGCTTGTACCGTGGACCAGTGCAACGAGACGCTCGACATCTGCGACCACATTCCGGACAACACGCCGTGCAGCAACGGCGAATTCTGCGACGGCATGGAGGTTTGCGACCCTGTCGCGGGATGCGTGGATGGGAACGACCCGGACTGCAGCGACGGTGTGGCCTGCACGATTGACACGTGCAACGAAGCGACGGACACGTGCGATCACACTCCCGATCACGCCGCCTGCCAGGACAACGTGTTCTGCAACGGCGCGGAGATCTGCGATCCCGCCGGCGGATGCACCGCGGGAACCCCGCCGACCTGCGACGACGGCGTCATGTGTACCGTGGACGCGTGCAATGCGACGACCGACGCCTGCGAGCACATTCCGGATGACGCCCTGTGCAACGATAACTTGTACTGCACCGGCGTGGAGACCTGCGATCCGCTCGCCGGCTGCGAGGCGGGTACGCCGGTCGACTGCTCGGACACCATCCCCTGCACCATCGACTATTGCGACGAGGACAACGACGTTTGCAGGCACGACCCCGATCATTCCGTCTGTCTGGACGCAACCTACTGCGACGGGGCGGAGTTCTGCGACCCGGCGATCGGATGTGTCGAGCCCGGCAACCCCTGCGCCCCGCCCACCAAGTGCGACGAGCCCAACGATCGCTGTGTGTTGTGCCTGACGGACGCCCAGTGCGTCGACACGTTGTTCTGCAACGGGGTGGAGAGTTGCGACGAGGCGGCCGGAGTCTGCGTTCCCGGCACTCCCCCGACCTGCGATGACGGCATACCCTGCACCGAAGACCAGTGCGATCCCTCGCTCGACGCGTGCGTGCATCTCCCGGGCACGGGCTGCGACGACGGCCTGTTCTGCAACGGCATGGAGACCTGCGATTCCCTCGGCGGTTGCATCCCGGGCACGGCGCCCAACTGCGACGACGGGGTGATGTGTACGGTGGACGCGTGCGACGAGGACAACGACCGGTGCGTCAACACTCCGAACAACGGCCTGTGCGACAACGGGCTGTTCTGCGACGGTGCGGAAACGTGCCACCCCGTCGACGGCTGCCAGCCGGGCACGGCCCCGGATTGCAACGACGCGGTCGACTGCACGATCGATTCCTGCAACGAAGACCTCAACCGCTGCGATCACATCCCCAGCGACGCCTTCTGCAACGACCTGCTGTACTGCAACGGCGAGGAAACGTGCGACCCACTCAACGACTGCGAGGCGGGCACGCCACCCGATTGCGACGACGACGTGGCCTGCACCGTGGACGCCTGCAACGAAAACACCAACAGTTGCGACCACACCCCCAGCGACTCTTTCTGCCACGATGGCGCCTATTGCAACGGGGTGGAAACGTGCGACCCGATCGACGACTGCGAAGCGGGCACTCCGCCCGATTGCGACGACGACGTGCCTTGCACCATCGATTCTTGCGATGAAGAGACCGATTCCTGCCGCCATGTCCCGCAGGATTCCACGTGCAGCAACGGCCTGTTCTGCGACGGAATGGAGACCTGTGTCGGCTGCGTTGGATCCGGGCCGTGTTCGTTCCCCGGCGGGCCCTATGTTCCGAATTACTCGTGCGCCCTCTGCGTATCGCAAGGCGGCACGCCCGGCTGCGCGATCGGGCCCGCTCCCAACTGCAACGACGGCATCGCCTGCACCGCCGACGCCTGCGACGAGGTCAACGACGTCTGCACCCACACGCCGAATAACTCGCTGTGCAACAACACGCTGTACTGCGACGGCGAAGAGACCTGCGACCCCGTCGTGGGCTGCGTCTCGGGACCGGCGCCAAACTGCAACGACGGCGTGGATTGCACGGTCGATAGCTGCAACGAAGATCAGAATCGGTGCATCAACGCCCCCAATAACTCCCAGTGCAGCGACGGCGCTTACTGCAACGGCCTCGAAATCTGCGACCCGATCAATGGCTGCCAAGCGGGCACACCGCCGAACTGCAACGACAACGTCGGCTGCACCGTCGATACGTGCAATGAGGCGACGGATAGCTGTGTGCACACGCCGGACAACGCACTGTGCGACGATGACGTGTTCTGCAACGGCGTGGAGGTGTGCCTCCTGCCCGCCGGGTGCGCGGCGGGGCCCCCGCCCGATTGCGGCGACGGCGTGGCATGCACGGTGGACGCTTGCGATGCGCTGAGTAATCAGTGTACGAACACGCCCAACGATGCGGCCTGTGCGGACAGCGATCCGTGTACGAATCCGACCTGCGAAGAATTTGGTTGCCGGTACGAAAACGACAAGTGCGGGGCGTGTTGCCTGATGGCAGGTCCGTGCCTGCCGGACGTCACGCAAGACTTCTGCCTGTCGATGCCGAGTGGAGGAGGCGTCTTCCAGGGCGTGGGATCTGTTTGCAGCGGCCTTGACAGCGACGATGACGGCATCGACGACTCCTGCGACGTGGTGGCCACGATCCCAACCGTCTCCCAATGGGGCTTGGTCGTCCTGACCCTGCTGCTCCTAACCGGGGCCAAGGTCCGCTTTGGACGCCGTGTCAGCCTGAGCTAGCGGCCATATTGTTTATCGGACCTGGGAATTGCCCACTTCAGCGCGAGCGTAGGGAACCGGATATAGGATTTTCCGGGAATGTGGGGTTGAAAGCTTCCAATTGTTGGTCTATACTCCGCTGTGTTCAGGTGTTTCCGGGCGGCGTTCAGCCGTACGGCGGCCCTGCGGAGTGGGGAAGAAGCGTCGAACGCCTAACAGTGCTCGTCGCCACACTCGGGGAGGTTGGAAGAAGGATGAAGACTCACTTGCTGTTCATCCCAATGTTCGGACTGTTGGCGTCCGCCACCCTGGCCAATCCGGGGCCGGGGGACGTTCCGTTCATCTTCTCCTATACGGCACCGGGAGGCGTGATTCCCGAACTCGATCCGCCGCCGTCCGACAACGAAGGTATTTCGACCTTCCCGTTGTTCATGAACGGCGAGGTTCCCAATATCCTCGCCATCGAGTTGGAGTTGACGGGTCTATCCCACACGGATCCGGATGATCTGGACATTTACCTGATTAATCCCTTCGGAACCACGGTCGAGATCATGACCGACCGAGGGGACCAAGTTCCGATCATCGGCGCTACCTTGGTTTTCAACGATAATGCACTGCTCTTGCCGGAGGACGAAGCGGCCATCCCATCGGGTACCTATCGCCCGGAGGGCACTGAGGCCGGACATGGCGGCGGAATGAACAACTTCGTCAAGGCGTCCGGCGGAACCGATGCCTGGATTCTGATGATCATCGATGACGCCCCCGAGGACTCCGGTTTCCTCGAGTCCTGGACCCTTCGGGGGTTTGGCGTTCCCGAGCCGGTGACGCTGTCGCTTCTTGCGGTGGGCGCTGTGGCGTGCCTTCGCCGGCGCAGAGCGTAGTTCGACCCACGGATTTTTCAATATCGGGGGCGGGTTTTTCCCAGCGCCATCGGCGCTTTTTTTCTGCGCAGCACGGCCCGGCGAAGGGCGTTGAAGGACCCGTCGTCGTGCGCTATAGTCCGGGGCGAGCATCGCCCGCGATTGTGCTAATGGTCCGCGCCTCGGGGGGTGGGGCAGCGATCTTGGGCGATGCAGACGCGGTGGGGGGGGGGACATGTCCGGCGCTTCTCGGACGATCAACCTGTCATCGTGCCTAGCGGTCGTGGCCGCCGCCGCGGCCCACGCGGCTCCAGCGAACCTGCGCCTGGGGTTGCGAACGTCGCCTGCCGTCGCCGCGGTTGCCGGCCCCGCGAACGACTCCTGTCCGGCGTCCGCTGCAATCTCCGGCGCCGGGCCCTTCCACTTCGATAACGCTTCCTACACGGCAGACGGTCCACCGCACGCCGGTTGCAATGTCCAGGGCAGCGGCCAGACCCAGGTCGACCGTGATGCGTGGTTTTGCTGGACGGCCCCGCAGACGGTCTGCCCGTCCGGATATGTCGTGGAGACCTGCGGGCGAACGCGCGTGGACACGCGCATCGCCGTGTACACGGATTGCGCCTGCCCCGTCGCCGATGCCCGGCTCCTGGGCTGCGCTGACGACGAATGCGGGATGCAAACCCGCGTCGCATTCCAGGCGGCGCCGGCCCAGTCGTATCTGATCCGCGTGGGGACGTATCCCGGCGAGCCGGGTGGGCCGGGAGCCTTCGTCGTCCGCTGCGCGCAGCCCGCACCATGCGCGCAGCCTACCGACAACTGCCGCGCGCCCGATCGCTTCGACGCGTTGATCAGCGACCGGAGCCGTTTCCTGACCGCGGATGACTTTTCGCCGGCCGTGAACGGCGCCGTGAGCAGCGTCTGCTGGTGGGGCGCGTATCTGGATGCCGCCGATTTGAACTGCCAGGGCGACGCTCCCGACGCCTTCGAGGTGCGCTACTTCGCCGACGCGGACGGCGTTCCCGGCCCGCTGTTGGGCGTGTTTTCTCAATCGCAGGGCACGCTGAGCGTCCTCGGCGGCGTCGCGACTGGCGATCTCATCGCCGGCACGGTGCCGGAGTACGCCTACACGGCGACGCATGCGTCGCTCGGCGTGACCGCGGGACAGCGCTACTGGATCGAGATCAGCAATGCGATCGCGGGCTGCACGTGGTACTGGGAGACGGCCATGCCCGCCGACGAACGTTCCGTGCAAGACGGAACGGAGTTAGCCCCTCCTAACGGTTATGGGCCCGAGGACCTCGTCACGGAGGACTTGGCGTTCTGCCTGAATCTGCCGCTGCCGCCTCCTCCCGCCAACGACCTGTGCACCGGCGCGAGGATCATCACCGGCGTGGGAGAGTTTGATTTCGACACCACCATCGCCGCTACCGACGGCCCGCCCCACGCGGCGTGCGATTTCTACGGGACGGGCGACAGGCAGGTGACTCACGACGTGTGGTACTGCTGGACGGCGCCCTGTACGGAGACCGTGTTTCTGCGCACATGTCAACGCACCGCCGTCGATACGCGTCTGGCGGTGTATCGCGGTTGTCAGTGCCCGGCAGCGAACGCCAACCTGGCGGCGTGCGCGGACGATCAGTGCGGGGATTTTCAGACCATGGCGCGATTTGCGGCCGCGCAGGGGCAAGACTACCTGATTCGCGTCGGGAGCTTCCCCTCTGCGGAAGGCGGGACCGGGAGGATTCACCTTAACTGCGGACCGCCCGACCATCCGGACTGTCCGGGGACGGGCTCGTGCTGCGCGGACCAGGCCGGGGGCGGGTGCTGCGACGAGCGTTGCTGCGAGACGGTGTGCGCGTGCGACCCGTACTGCTGCACGACGGACTGGGACGACAAATGCGCCACCATTGGTTTCCTGGGAACGGGCTGCGGCGCCGGCGTGCTCTGCGACTATTGTGCCTCGGAGTGCGGCGATCCATGCTCGGGCAGTTGCTGCGCGGGCGAGACGGGCCGCGCCGGCTGCAATGACGAGGACTGCTGCGAGCGTGTTTGTGCATGCGACCCGTACTGTTGCAACACGGAATGGGATACGAATTGTGCAGGAAATGGGTTCATTCCCGGCTGCGGCGCTGCCGCCCTCTGCGGCGCTGTGTGCGGGCCGCGATGCCCGGTCGGGACCGTCACTTGGCTCGATCCCCCCGACGGGATCCTGGATGCCCGTCGACCCTCGACTCCACAGAACGCGCAGGCCATCCAGGGCATCCAGTCGCTGCTCGTCGGCGCCCCGCCGGGAGCGCAACGCGCCGACTGCTGGACATTTTGCGAGAGCGAAGCCGGCGGCAATGCGATCGCGTCGGTGGTCAACAACGGCGACGGTACGGTCACCATCAACCTGGCCAAGCCGCTAACTGCCGGCGCTGTGACCCGCATCACGTATACCGACGACGTAGGCGGGCGGAGCACCGGAGCCTGGACCTTCCATCCGGGCAACACCAACGGCGATAGTGTGGCCAACGAGCTGGATGTGGCGGCGCTCGCGGCCGAGCTGCGCGGGGGCGGAGGTTTGCCTCCCGGCCTCTTTCGCCGGGATATCAATCGCAGCGGGCGGCTTACGCCGGCGGACCTTCTCGAAAACGTCGACCTGCTGCTCGGGACCGGCGCATTCTCACCCTGGATGAGCACGCCCAAACCCCTTGCAAGTGGCACCTGTCCGCAGTAGCGTCACACGTCGTACGTGATGGGGGACGCGCCAGCCTCCTTCACGAGGGCCGGGGTGTTTTCCGGCAAGGCGTTGTCGTTAGCGCCCGCTCGGGACGGACAGGGCAGATCACATCGAAGCAGGTCGTGGACGGCAGCGGGAATGCCCTGCTCATAGCCGATGGTCGAGCGCCAGCCCAACTGCTCCTTCAGCTTGCGGCATTCGAAGAAGCACCGCCGGCCCATGAGCCAAACCGCATAGCGCGTGACCAACGGCGCTCTCTTCGCCCGGAACAGGTGGCCGAAGCATTCCATCAGGAACGCGGCGGAGTATGCGACGCGATAGGGGACCGCCTTGGACACCGGCGCCTCGCCGACGGCGGCGGCGAGCTTATCGAAGTAGTCGCGTTGGGTGAGCACGCCATCGTGGCAGCAGTTGTAGGCCTCGCCGGCGGCGCGATCGCTGTCGGCCGCGAGGAGCGAGGCCTCCGCGACATTCGCGGCGTGGACCACGTTCAGGCGATTGGTTCCGTCGCCGATGATCTTGAGCTTCCGCCGGCGGATCGAATCAACCAGACGGGGAAGCGTGGCCCGATCGCGTGGGCCGTAGAGCCAGCTCGGGCGAACGACGGTGACGGGCAGGCGGCCGCTTTGGTGCATGGCCCACACGCGGCGTTCGGCCTCGACTTTGGCTCGGGTGTAGTAGCTCCAGCGGTGCACATTCACGCCGATCGGCGCGGACTCGTCCAAGACTCGCCCAGGCCCGTCAATGTGCCCGTACACACTGATCGAGCTGATGTGCAGGAAACGCCCGACTTTCGCCTCGGCGGCCGCGTCGAGCACGGCCTGCGTTCCGTCCACTGTCACGCGCACGAAGTCCCGCCAGGGGCCCCAGTCCCCAACCCGCGCCGCCGCGTGATAGACGACATCGATGCCCGCGCAGGCGCGGCGCAATACGTTCCGGTCGTTGACCTCGCCGGGGACGATTTCCGCGCCCAGGCTCCGTAAGAACGCCGTATCGCTTCCTCGCCGACAGAGGGCGCGGATCGCCTGACCTTGCCGGTGCAACTGCTCGGCGATGTGGCTGCCGAGGAGCCCTGTTCCGCCTGTGACCAGCACCGGCATCATGCCACCCCAAAAAACCTCAGTTGACTACTCACGATGGGTCGCCGGCTCCCTGGTGGGCTGGCCGAACCAGAGGGTGTGGCCATCGGGGTCCTTAAGCTCGAACTCCTTCATTCCGTAGAAGGTGACCCGCAGATCACCCGGCGCAAGGCGCTTCTGTTGCAGCGCCGCGTGCAAGGCCGCCACGTCGTCGGGATAGAAGTAGAAGACGATCGCTCCCCGTGCTTGCCGCTGGTGGGCGCGGTCGATCCCCTCGCGGCGAAACGCGAGCATGAGCTCCACGTTGCCGGACTGCAGGTGGCACCACAGCCATTGGCCTTGCTCGTCCGTGTGCTTGTCATGCACCGTGAATCCCAGTGCATCCTGATAGAAGGCGATGCTCCGGTGAATGTCGGTCACCGGCATCATGGGGACGAGGTTCTTGAGCTTCATCTGCGGGCCTCCTCTCGACTGCCATTGTCGATGGTCGAGTGTCGATTGTCGAATGCCGCCTGTCATTCTGAGCGCAGCGAAGAATCCTCGTCCATAGCGGGCGGCCTTGGGCTTCAAGTTGCTTCGCTGCGCGCTCAGCATGACTATTAACCGCTAATCCGGTCTCACTGGACGCCCGCGCGCGGCCGGCTACACTCGTTTCGAATGGGCTCCGTCGAAAAACCGAAGCGCACGGTCCCCCGTCGACTCAAGGGGTTCCGCGACATCACCGCTGGTGAGGTGCTCGCGAGAGATCGCATGATCGCGCGCATTCGAGAAGTCTACGAGCGATACGGCTTCGCCCCCCTGGAGACGCCGGCGCTGGAATACGTCGACGCCCTGGGTAAGTTTCTGCCGGAGGCCGAGCGCCCTGACGCCGGCATCTTCGCCTTCAAGGACGAGGACGACGAGTGGGTCGCCTTGCGCTACGACCTGACGGCGCCACTTTCGCGCTACGTGGCCATGAACCCGGAACTTCCCAAGCCCTTCCGTCGGTATCAAATCGGGCCCGTGTATCGCGTGGAGAAGCCCGGCCCCGGGCGCTTTCGCGAGTTCTACCAATGCGACTTCGATTCGGTGGGAACGGGCTCGATGCTGGCCGACGCCGAGTGTTGCATGGTGATGTGCGACGCGATGGGCGCGCTGGGGATCGCCGGGCATGACTTCGTCGTGAAGCTCAACAACCGCAAGGTGCTCAACGGCGTGCTGGAGGCCATGACGCCCCAAGCACCGCTTTCGCCGGACGTGGCCATGCACGTGCTGCGCTCCATCGACAAGCTCGACCGAGTGGGGCTTTCGGGTGTTGCCGACCTGCTGGGACCCGGCCGCCGTGACGAGTCCGGCGATTTTCTCAAAGGGGTGGGCTTGCCCAAGGCACAGGTCGCCGTGGTCATGGCCTACCTGGCGACTGCGGCGGGAGCGCGCGGGGTCGCGTGCGATGCCCTCGAGAAGCTCGTCGGTCCCAGCGCCGTGGGTCGCGAGGGTGTGGACGAACTGCGGCAGATCGACGCCGCCCTCACCTCCGGAGGATACGACGCTGCCCGCGTGCGGATCGATCCGACGGTCGTTCGCGGGTTGGCCTACTATACCGGCCCGGTTTTCGAAGGCGTGTTGACGTTCGACATCGTCGATGAAGACGGCGCTAAGCGGCAGTTCGGCAGCGTCTTCGGCGGCGGGCGCTACGACGATCTCGTCGAGCGCTTCACGGGCCAGAAAGTCCCCGCGACCGGCTCGTCCTTGGGGGTGGACCGGCTGCTGGCGGCGCTAAAGGCGCTCGGCAAGGGCGAAGAGCGGGCGGCCACGGCGCAGGTCTTGGTCACTCGCTTGGACAAGAACCTAACTTCGGAATACCAAGCGATCGCCGGCGAGCTTCGCGCTGCGGGCATCAACACCGAGCTGTACGTGGGCACGCAGGGAATCGGTAAGCAGTTCAAGTACGCCAGTGATACGGGCAAGATCGTCGCGGTCGTCGTGGGCGAGGACGAGAGAACGGCCGGTCACGTTTCGCTCAAGGACCTGCGACTCGGCGAGGAACTCTCCAAAAACGTAGGCGCTGACCGGCGCAAGTGGCTCGAGACGCAGCCGGCGCAGGTCACCGTTCCGCGGGGAAAACTCATCGCGGAAGTTCGGCAAGTTCTCGCGCGCTGGGCGCAGCCGAGCTAGTCTAGGGCGGTGAGCGACTCGGCGAGCTCGTCGGCGATGTTTCGGGCGCCCGGTCGAGGAAGGACAAGCTAGTGTCGATGGGCTGTTCGAGGCTGCGCTTGGATTCGACGAACTTGAGCAGCGCCGAGTCATCCGCGATGGCAAGACGTTCCTTCAACTCCACGGAATCCGGAAAGAGCTTCAGTCCGTCGCGCCAGGCTGCCCGCGCCTTGGCGTACTCCTTGTACTTTGCCCAGGCGTCGCCCAGGGCGACGTAGATGCGGGCGTAATAGGGTTCGACTCGCCCTTCGTTGGTTTCGCGCTGGATCTTGATGCATTGTTCGAAATCGGCCGCGGCGTCGTCGGAGTGGCGCAGGGAACGCGGCCAGTGCAGGTGGTTCATCCCCCGAGTGTAGTAGCCGACCCAGAGCTTGGGGTGCTTCTCCACCACCTCATCGAGCTGGTCGAGTGATTTTCGAGCCAGGGTGCCCTTGCTGACGATCGCCGCCATGCCGCCGCAGGTGGGAATCTTGTCCACGTAGGCACAGCCGAGCTCGACTTTCGCCCGCCAGTCGTCGGGTTTTTCGCTCACCAGCTTCTTGAAGAAGTCGATCGCCCGGTCGTGCTTGCCATAGGTTGCGCACTGCTCGCGGTAGCTGCTGGCCAGGCCAAACGCCTGCGGGCGATCTCGCAGCAGGGCTTCCATTTTTGCGAGATGCTGATCGAGGTCGGCAGGCGCCGGCGGCGCCTTGTCCCGGGTGAGTGCAAACGACCCGCCTCGCGGCTGAGGTGCGTTCACCTTGATAGCTATCTGCGTGGCGTACTTGCCGGGGTCCTGTTTGATTTTGATGAGCTGGTCCGCGGGAACATGTTCGAGGTACTGGAGGCCACCGTCCGGCCAGCGGACTTCGAGCAGCTTGACTTCTTTCTCGTCACCGAGACCGAAGTGGAGGCGAGGATCGCTCTGGCCGGAGTAGCCGTTGCCCCCGTCGCGCTCGCGGATTTGCAGGCCCTTCGCGCTTGGGATGGTGACACGTGAGCCGATGGCGTCGCGGTTGACTCCGGTGGACGCGCTGGCTTCCAGTTCGATCATCAGCCAGTTCTTAGTCGTACCGTTGTTGCGGAAGAAGTTCGGCGATTGACCCTGGTTGGCGATGAAAATGTCGAGATCGCCGTCGTTGTCGTAGTCGAGATACGCGAGTCCGCGCCCGTCGCGGTCGGTGCGCAGGCCGACCTGGTCGGCGACTTCTGTGAACGAGCCCATCCCGTCGTTTCGCCAGAGACGTTCGCGCTCATAGCCGGAGAAGGAGCGGTTTCCGATGGTGGGCCAATTGCGGGCCTCGGCCGGGTCCTGACCCAGCACCGTCCAGGAGGCCAGGTCGTACCAGTAATTGCCCTCTCCGGCGCTGATGAAGCCGTTGGCGGAAGCGATGTCGAGGTCGCCGTCGTGGTCGAAGTCGAGGAACTTTGCCCCCCAGCCCCAGCCGCCGTCGTAGGCGCCGGCCTCAAGCGAGACATCGGTGAGGCTGAGCATCCCGTCGGGGCCGATGCCGTTGTTGTGCCAGAGCATGTTGCCTTCCTGGAGGTATTCGGCCGTGGTGATGTTGGTGACGTAGATGTCCAGCCATCCATCGTTGTCGAAGTCGCCGAAGTCGACGTTCATGCCCTTCTTGGTGTCGCCGCCGAGGACTTCCTTGGAGACGTTGCGGAATTCGCCTTTGTCGTTGAGGAACAGTTGATCGGGGCCGAAGTCGTCTGCGCAGTAGATGTCCGGCCAGCCGTTGTTGTCGATGTCCGCCGAGCCGACGGCCAGCGTCCAGCCGGGATCGTCGAGCCCCAGCGCCGCGCCGACTTCCGTAAACGTCCCATCGGGCTCCTGGCGAAACATGAAGTTCCGTCCCGCGTTTCGAGCGCTCTCGAAGCTGTCGTGCATGATCCGCGTGGACTTGAGGTTCCATAGATCGACCTCGTCGAAGTAGTTGCCCACGTAGAGGTCGAGTCGCCCGTCGAGGTTGTAATCGAGCCAGACGGCCGCGTTGCCGTTGGCCCAGTCCGTGCCTGGCGAGCTGTCGCGGCGTTTGAACAGTTTCGATGTTACTTCGGTGAACGTGCCGTTGCCGTTGTTGCGGAAGAGCGCGTTGCGCCCCCAGCGGACTAAGAACAGGTCCTTCCAGCCGTCGTTGTCGTAGTCGCCGAAGATGACGTGCATGCTGGCGCCGTCGACGCCGTTGAGGTCGGCGAGGGCGGCTTTCCTGGCCACGTCCGTGAACGTGCCATCGCGATTGTTGTGATAGAGGAAGTTGGGCCTGCCCTGGTGCGAGTTGGTGACGTACAGATCGACCCAGCCGTCGTTGTCGTAGTCCGCCGCGGCCACGGCCGCCCCTACGCTGCACACCCAGGACATGATGTTGTCGAGCTGATGATCCAGCACCGGCTTGTGGTGCGTCTGCGTAAACCCCGCTGCCCGGGCTATGTCGCTAAACGCCGTCGCAGCGACGGTCGCCGGCGGTGGGCTCGTCGGTGATCCTGCCTCCTCTTTGCCGCAGTTACTCGAAAGGACGGCCAGGATGACGAGAACGCGAAGAATGGCGGAATCGACTTTGGGAACTGGTGCCGTTGTCACGTTGATCCCCGTAAACCCCGGCTCAGATCGTACCCGAAACACGGCTTCCGGCCAATGCCGGATCGGCTGTGAAATTGGGCGGCGGGCGCCAGCACGGGCGGCAGCGAGGTTCGTAATGGTGGGCCTCAACGACCATTTGGCCATTGACGATGGGCGTGAGCCGCTGCGTGCGATCGGCCCGGCCGCCGCATCCGGCGCACGTCGCGTAGGTCGCCACGGGTTGATCGGCAATCTCCGACAAGCGCGAAACTAGGCGAAACGGTCGGCCCCAGCTATCGGGCTGCAGGGCTGCAATCAGCACTTCGCGCCCGTCATCCACGAGCCTCCCTGCGACTTCGATCAGGGTCTCGCAAAAAAAATGCCCCTCATCGATGACGGCCAGTTCGATGTCATCCCGCACGTGGTCAAGGATCTCGCGGGCGCTGCGAACCACGACGGCGGACCAGGCCCTGCCCGCGTGGGAAACGAGCTGCGAAGGACTGTAGCGGGAGTCGGTGGCGTGCTTGAAAGCCAGCGCCCGAGGTCTAGGCGATGACTCAAGTCGATCCAGAAGCGAGGTCGTCTTGCCGCTGAACATGCAACCGGTGATGACGGTGAGCGACCCGCGGGCGCCGGACCGCGGCCCGACGGGCGAGCTGCAAGCGGGGCCCGCCACGCTATTCGACGGGTTCAGGCTGGGGGGCAAGCTCAATTCCTTCAAAGAGCGCTGATCCGATGCGCACGTAGGTGGCGCCGAACTCGATGGCGTATTCGAAATCGTTGCTCATCCCCAGGGACAAATCGCGGAAGGCCGGCCCGCAGATGCGTTCGCCGATGACCTCATCGAAAAGCTCGCGGACGCGTTGGAAGGTCTGCCGGATCACCGAGGCGTCTTGGGTGAGCGGGGCCAGAGCCATCAGACCGCGCAGCTCCACGTGTCGCAGCGAATGGACCTGTTCGGCGAGGTGTGTCGTGGCGGCAACGGCGACGCCAAACTTGCCAGGTTCGTCCGCGGCGTTGACCTCCAGCAGGATCGGAATCCTCCGGTCGAGCTTGGCCGCTTCGAGGTCGATCTCTTCCGCGAGCCGCAGGCTGTCGACGGAGTGGATCATCTCGACCCACGGCAAGACGGGTCGGACCTTGTTGCGTTGCAGGTGGCCGACCATGTGCCAGCGGGGGGGCTTCAGCGAACTTGCCGCGGAATCCCATGCCCGGCGGCCGATCCATTCGCGGACCATGGCCGCACGACGGATCAGCTCCTGTACGCGGCTCTCGCCGAGCTCGGTCATGCCCAGCTCCACCATAGCGCGGACGAGATCCAGGCTGGCATACTTGGTAACGGCGACGAGGGTTACGCTGGAAGGGTCGCGCCGCGCCTTGCGACAGGCGTCGGCGATGCGCTGCTCGACGTGCTTGGAGTTCTCGATGAGTTTGCGTCGTATGCGATCCATCGCGTTATCGTGCGCCCGCCTCCATGCCGACAGTGTAACGCGCAGGCCTGGGGTGCAGTCAAGGGGCGATGCTATCCATTGTCCGCTGTGCTCTCTGCCTTTGATCTGCGCGTAGTGCCCAGCAGGCGGCGATAGGCGGCCGGTCGCAAGCACCGCAACAGCGGTCCCACGCCGGGGCGCAGGTACAACCGAGAGGGGAAGGGAAAGGGCTCAAATCCAAGCGATGCCTTGAATTCCTCGAGGGTTGTGATATCGCTCTTGAGCGAATAATGGGCATGTCGAACGTTCTGGGCGCGGGCGGCGCTCAAACAGGTGAAGATCAGGGCGTCATTCGGGCGGCCGGGCAGGCAGTTAGTGTGCGAGGCGATGGTGTCGATGTAGACCGTATCGTCGATGACTCGGGCAATGAGCCAGCCGCAAAAATGGGTGTGGTCGCCCTTCGGCCATGCGGCGAGGACCGTGGTGCCCGGCCAGTCGGCAAGCTCGGCCCATGAGCGGCTGAATTCCGCTACCGCCATTTTACGATTCCAGCCGGTGCGTTCCACGTGGCTGTTCCACACGGCGCATGCCCAGGTGCAGACCGTCGCGTCCTGTGAGTTCACCACTTCGAGCTGTAGGTCGCGTAGCCCCTTCCGCACCGCGCGGCGCTTGTTCTCGGCCACCGCTCCCATGCCGTAGTTACTAAGCTCGTGAATGACGTTCATTGTGACGAGGGAATTGGAGTGAGTTGATTCGACAGGAAGCTGCCAGCCGAGCAGCCGCTTCTTTGGAAGGCGCTGCGGTGGCTTGGGTACGGGATCAAAAAAACTGACCGGCCATGCGAATCCGGGCTTCACGCAGAACCACCATCGGCCGGAGGCATCTACGAACGGGCGACTGAAACCCCGATACGGGGCCAATCCGTTGAAATACCACCAGACCTCGTTGCGACGGGCGCGCCTTGCATACTCACAGTAGTCCTGCGACATCGCGGTGCGCAGCGTGACGGTCGAAACGTCGAGGGCGGCGCGGTCGGAAGTCATAGCTTTCGGCATATACAATAAAGCGCCCCGCGCATGGGGTGACCCGTCAGCTCAGTGGCGCTGCGGGGGAGTTGCGCACGCGGCTCGGCGGGAGGCTCGACACCGCTCCCTTCCGGGCGCGGCTCTGATTGGCGTAGTTGATGTGAGGTAGCGACAGCTTCGATTTCAAAGCCTGCATCTTCGAGCATTTGGGCGGCCTCTTCGACGCGGTACCAGTAGATATAGGGGCCGCGGTCAAGGAGCGCGCCGCGATTGAAGCGGTCCCCCATGCGTATCCACGGCGTCGCCTGAGGACTTCGCGTGGATCGCGATAGCCAGCGAATGAGGCCTACATGGGTCATCAACAAGCGGCCCACCAGGCTCTGCGACCGCACCTCATAGCAGAGGAAGGAAAAGAGGGCGATCCCGCCCGGGCGGAGAATGCGATAGGCCTCGCGGGCGGCGGTGGGGGCTGCACCAGGCCCGTCCATGCAGGACAGCATCTGCTGCAAGTAGATGATCTGATCGAAGCTGTCGTCCGCATAGGAAAGGCGAGTGGCGTCCTGTACCTCGAAGTTGATGCGCTTCTGCGGATCGGCGGCCCGCGCCTGGTCGATGAAGCCCGGGACGTAGTCGAAGCCGTGCAAATCGGTGAAGCCCATGTCGCGCAATGCGAGCAGGATGCGCCCGCCGCCGGTGCCGGCTTCGAGGGTCTTGGAGCCGGGCTTTAGATAGTGACGGACGAGATACTGCTCGTCGGCATCGAGCTCGCTGCGCCCGATCCAGCGGTGGAACTCAACGGTCGCGTAGACATCCTTGTTCGCCTGCAGGGTCGTGGATTTGGACATCGCGACCTTTGCTCCTCGGAAATCGCTGATTCAATCGCAGCGGTGTTCCGATATTAACCGAAGCACCGTCAAGGAACGAGGACACGTGCCGCAAGAGCAACGCTATCTGGGTATCGGCGTCATCGGCTGCGGCCATTGGGGACCGAACCACATCCGCGTTTTCGAGGCCCTCGAGCGCTGCTCCGTCCGCGCCTGCGCCGACCTGAACCCATCCCGGCTGGCGCGGGTGCAGGCCCGTTTCCCTCGCGTCCGCGCCATCACGGACTACCGCGAACTCCTCGACGACCCCACAATCGACGCGGTAGTCATTGCGACTCCGACGGCCACTCACTTCGACATCGCCGGCGAATCGCTGCGCGCCGGCAAGCACGTGCTCGTCGAAAAGCCGCTCTGCCTGCACGGCGACGAGGCCCTCGAATTGTGCGGTCTGGCGCGGCAGCAACGCCGCGTCCTGATGGTCGGACACGTCTTCGTATTCAACGGGGGGATCATCAAGCTGGGCGAACTCATCGTCGCCGGCGCGCTCGGGCGGGTCCAATACCTGGATGCCGTCCGCACGAATCTCGGTCCGGTGCGCGGCGACGTGAACGCCCTCTATGACCTCGCCACGCACGACATCAGCATCTGCAACTACCTGCTGGGCTCGACGCCCATCGCCGTGTCGGCGCTGGGACGATGTATCTCGCAGGAAACGATCGAGGACGTCGCCTTCGCTACGTTGCAGTATCCTGACGGCACCCTCGCCCACCTGCACGCGAGCTGGCTCAACCCGCACAAGGTGCGCACGGTTACGGTCGTGGGCTCATCGAAGATGGCGCACTGGGACGACCTCGATCCGCAGGACACGCTGCGGCTCTACGACAAAGGACTCGACGAGCCGCCGTACTACAATTCCTTCGGCGAATTCCAATGCCTCCTTCGCAGCGCGGACGTCCACGTCCCCGCGATCCCCCGCATGGAACCCTTGCTGAAGCAGGCCGAGGCGTTCGCGGAATGGGTGCTGGACGGACGCCCGGCTGGTCCGGACGGCATCGCCGGATGGCGAGTGGTGGCGACGTTGGAGGCAGCCATGGAGTCGATGCGCAACAACGGGGCGATGATCCCCGTCGATCTCCCTCGCGCCGGGGCAGTCGTCTCCCTGCCGACCCAGGCGGTCCCGCTGCTGCCCGCGCGACCTCCGCCGCCCTCCCGCAAGCCGCCTGACGCCAAAGCAGTTCCCGGGAAAACCCGATAAGTAGTCCATGCTCGTGGAGAAGGCTCGTTCATCCGTACGCGCGGCAGCGCCCCTTGCCTCCGCTCCGGCGGACGGGGCCCTCTGTGAGGCAGCCGTCTACGTTCACCCTTCAGCCATTTGTGAGACATCCGCGATCGGAGACGGCACGCGCGTCTGGGCCTTCGCCCACATCATGGACGGCGCGGTGGTCGGCGGGCATTGCAACATCGCCGACCACGTCTTTATCGAGGGCGGGGCGCGAATCGGTGACCGTGTCACCATCAAGAACGGCGTGATGATCTTCAAGGGCGTGACCATCGAAGACGACGCCTTCATCGGGCCGGGGGTCCTGTTCACCAACGATCGGTATCCACGAAGCCCCCGGATGGCCGAAGTGGCCGAGCACTACCGCCGTGAAGAGTCCTGGCTATGTACGACGACCGTGTGTAGAGGCGCCACGCTCGGAGCGGGAGTGGTCGTCCTACCGGGCGTGATCGTGGGGGCTTACGCCGTCGTCGGCGCCGGCGCCGTGGTCACGCGGAACATCGCGGAACGACGCTTGGTCACGGGCAACCCGGCGAGAGAATCCGGGTGGGCGTGTACGTGCGGCAAGACGCTGCCCGACTCACTGCGCTGTATGCGTTGCAGTTCCCGCTATCGTCTGCACGATCAGACGCTCCGTCCCATCGGCTAGGCGTGTACAAGAACCGTCGCATCATCGCCATCGTTCCGGCGCATAACGAGGCCGCCAAGGTCGGCTGCGTGCTCGCTCGGATCGACAATCGACTCGTCGACGCGGTGTTGGTCGTCGATGACGGCTCCACCGATGCGACAGCGGAGATCGCCCGCCGCCGCGGGGCGGATGTCCTCTCGATGCACCGTGTGTGTGGCGTCGGCGCCGCCCTGCGCGCCGGCTTCGAGTTCGCCCGTACCCAACGCTTCGAGTTGGCCGTTGTGCTTGCGGGGAACAACAAAGACGACCCCGCCGAGATTCCGCGCTTGCTCGATCCGATTTGCGACCGGCGCTGTGATTTCGTCATCGGCTCGCGATACCTGCCCGGGGGAAGCGCCGGCGGAGAAATGCCCCTGTATCGCCGCTGGGCGACCCGCCTGCACCCGTGGTTGATGGGCCGATTCGCCGGCAGGCAACTGACGGAGAGCACGAACGGGTTTCGAGCCCTTCGTCTGGCCATACTCGACGACCGTCGCATCCGTCTCAACCAGCGCTGGCTGGACAGCTACGGGCTTGAGGTCTACCTACTCTGGAAGGTCCTCAAGCTCGGCTATCGCCACGCGGAAGTTCCCTGCACGAAGACCTACCCCTCACGCCGCGTGGGCTTCACCAAGATGACCCCCATCATTGGCTGGTGGAGCATCCTTAGGCCGGTGCTTTGGCTGGGGCTCGGACTGCGGCGGTAAGCGCGCCAGCAAAGCGATTCCCCGTTGAACGCCTTTCGTAGTCTAGAAAGCCACGATAAAATGCCGCACCGACGACCCGTCGGCTTGGCTGGAAAGAGCAAAGTCCCGGCGAGAGGCAGCCTCGGTGCCCTGGAAGAAAAGCCACTCCGCGTTCACCCTGATCGAGATGCTGGTGGTCATTGCCATCATCAGCGTGCTGCTGACGGTCATGATGCCGGCGATCTGGCAGTCGCGGGTGAAGGCGAAGTCGGCGGTCTGTCTGTCGCGTTTGCGGACCCTGGGCCAGGGACTCGTGCTGTACGCGAATACGTACGCGGACGCCCTTCCGCCGGGGCGGATGCCGAGCGTCGATGATCATCAGACGCGCAACCACATCGCGGGCGGCATCAAGTATCGTCCCACGTTCCAGGCCATGATGGGCAACGAGGTGGGCCTACCCGCCTTCGAGGACCCGAAAGCGAGCAAGAACGAGCGCGATCGGCTCGGCGAGCGCGGGGATCGGCAGAACTACGCAAGCTCCGTCTACGTTTGTCCAGAGACGCCGGATTGGCTTGACGAACGAAACGGATCGTACGGCTATAACTACCAATTCCTGGGGAATTCGCGGCTATACGATGCCGCCAAGATCCGATCCTACAAGAACTGGTCAGTCAGGCTCAGTCGCGTGCGGACCCCGGCTGAATGCGTGGGCGCGGGAGACTCGATGGGTACTGCCGCGACGTTCGGAGTGCACGATCGGCGGGACTACGAAGACAACGGTCGCCATGAAAACGGCTTGGGAAACGAAGGTTTCAATCTCGACCCGCCGCGCATCGATGTCGAACGCGGGGAAGCGGCGGGCTTCGACATCGGCCTGATTCTGCGCACGGCGATACACACCCGCCATGGCGGCAAAGGGGGCGTCCTTTGGATGGACGTCCACGCGTCGACGGAGACCCTTCAGAGCCTGGGCTACAAACAGGAGGTGGACGGGGTCGTCCGCCTCGACGGCGACAATACTCTCTTCTCCATCGATCACGCCGACCGAGCGTGGACCGAGCCGTAGCCTAGCCGGTTGCGCCGGGGGGGGCTGGGTCCCTGCCAAATCCCGATTATCCAAGTAAGCACCATTTTCGGACGAAAAACGGGGGTTAGTCTGCGCACCGAGTCCGCGCAGCGTTATCGTCCGCGGCTCGCGAGGTCCGCCATTGGACATCCTGCTCATCAATCCGCCGTGGATCACCAAGGATGGGAACATTTGGCACGGGGTCAAGAGCACCTCGCCGCCCCTGGGACTGCTCTACATCGCGGCCTATGCGGAGGAGCGCGGGTGCAGCGTATACGTCATGGACGTCAACGCCGAGCAATTGCACTTCGCGGACATTGAACGGTTCGTCGCAGAGCATCGACCCGAGTGGATCGGGCTGACGGCGGTCACCGCGCAGATCATCAACACGCATCATATCGCGGAGATCATCAAACGCGTGTCGCCTAACAGCAAGGTCGTCGTGGGCGGTGTTCACGCGACGGCCATGCCGGACGAAGTCCTTCGCGATGGCCACATCGATTACGTCATTCGTGCCGAGGGCGAGATTCCATTTTTCGAACTGGTGAGCGGGCACCCGCCACAGAGCATCGGCGGCCTTTCCTATCGCGGAAAAAACCTGCTCCAGCCGATTCGGCACAACCCCCTGGCCGAGCCGATCACCGATCTCGATTCGCTGCCCACCCCCGCGTATCACCTCATCCGCTTCCAGCTCTATAAACCCGCGGTAGGCGCGTATCGCCGACTGCCATCGATCAACATGACCATGACCCGCGGCTGTCCGGGCAAGTGTACCTTCTGCAACTCAGCGGAGACGGCGCTGCGAACGCGGTCCGCGGACCACGTCGTGGATGAAATCCAGAAGCTCCAGGCCCGCTACGGCATCCGCGAGATCAGTTTCTACGATGACACGCTCACCATCTTCAAGCCGCAGGTCTCGCGGATGTGCGATCTGATCGTCGAACGCGGCATCGATCTGACCTGGTCGTGCTTCGCTCGAACCGACTGCGTCAGTCCGCCGCTGCTCAAGAAAATGCGCGCCGCCGGCTGTCATCAGATCCTGTTCGGAATTGAGTCCGCGGACCCGGAAATCCTCCAGAACATCCGCAAGCCCATCGACATCGAGCAGACCCGCAAGGCCGTCCGCATGGTGCAGGAGGCGGGCATCGCCGTCCGCGCCGCGTTTATGTTCGGCAACCCCGGCGAAACCGTGGAAAGCATGCGCCGCACCATCGACTTCGCCCTCGACTTGGATCCCGACATCGCCCTGTTCAACATCACCACGCCCTACCCCGGAACGCAGATGTTCGATTGGGCACGTAAGAACGGGTACTTGCGGACGCTCGACTGGAACGACTACGACCTGGCCAATTCGGTGCTGGAGCTCCCGACCGTCTCGTCAGCGGAGATCAACCGTATGTACAAGCTCGCCTATCGCGAGTTCTTCTTCCGCCCGAGCTATCTGCTCCGCCGCCTGCTCAAGATGCGAAGCTGGGCCGACATCAAGTGCAACGCGCGCGCCCTGCGCTCGGTGATGTTCACGAAGGACACGGCGCGGGCCGGTGTACCGAACGAGAGCGGCCCGCGGCTTTGGGATCGCATTCTGCGCCCCGCAGACCCGGCTTGTACGTAGGGATTGCTATCGACCGCGCCGCGACGGGGCGATGGTCTCGACGCTTACGATGTGGCGGAGGCTGACCACTTCGACGTCTTCGGCGAGAGCGTTGTGCGGCTTGGCTCGGAACGCATACAGGGCAAGATGGGCGATGAAGCACAACCCTGGGTTTTTGATATCGAACGTGCGACCGTCGGATAGTCGAACACGCAGGGGAATGAACGGCTCGCGATTCAGCTCCTGGGCCAGCGTCTCCGGATTCATCCTTGGATCATAGCGGTGAGGCGCGCGGCTGGCAACCAGCGCGTCGCTGCCCTGCCGACGGATCACCCCCGCCTCGCGTTCTGCCGATAACATGGTAGCCACCATGGCAACACGACAAATGAGAATTCCCCTGGTCAATCTGCAGCGCCAGCATGACGCCCTTGGCGATGAAATCCGCGGCGCGATTGACCGCATCATCGAGCACGGTGATTTCATTCTGGGAAACGAGGTCACCGCGTTCGAGAGGGAATTCGCAGCCTACTGCGAGGCGAAGCACTGCATCGGCGTGGGCAACGGATTAGATGCCCTGACGCTGGCGATCAAGGGATTGGGAATCGGGCCGGGCGACGAGGTTATCACCGTGGCCAACACGTTCGTGGCCACGGCCCTGGCCATCCAGCACACGGGGGCGATGCCGGTGCTCGTGGATCACGACGCGGAGAGCTACAACCTTGACCCGCGAAGACTCACCGCCGCCATCACCTCGCGTACCAGAGCGATCATTCCCGTGCACCTGTTCGGGCAGCCTGCCGACATGGACGCGATCAACGCCATTGCGATTGAACATGGCCTGGCCGTTGTCGAGGACGCCTGCCAGGCGCACGGGGCGCGCTACAAAGGCCGGCGCGTGGGCACGCTCGGCCGGGCCGCGGCGTTCAGCTTCTATCCCGGCAAAAACCTCGGGGCCTTGGGGGACGCGGGAGCCGTGGTCACGAATGACGACCCGCTCGCCGACTGGCTACGCACGACGCGGAACTACGGCGCGAAAGTGAAATACCATCATGCTCTGCGCGGCCTCAACAGCCGGCTCGACAGCATTCAGGCGGCCGTGCTGCGTGTGAAACTCAAACATCTGGATCGCTGGAATGCGGCGCGACGGCATCTCGCAGACTGCTACCGTTGCAGCTTGACGGATGCGGCCGTCGTGCTTCCCCCTGAACCATCCCGCAGTGACGACGTCCACCATTTGTTCGTCGTACGTTGCGAGGATCGCGATCGGGTTTTGAAGCATCTTCACAAGCACGGCATCGACGCCGGCGTTCACTACCCCACGCCCATTCATCGCCAGCCCGCCTTCGGACAGGAATGTACTTTGGGCGGTCCCCTCTGCGAATCGGAGCGATCCTGCAGCGAAATCCTCTCGCTGCCTTTGTGCCCCTTCACCACCGAGGAGGAGGTCGCCACGGTCAGCGAGGCGCTTCTCGAAGCCTTGGCCCCTGACCCTGCGGAGTGCAGCGCCGCACCCTGTGGGTAACGCTTTCACCCCGCCTACGTCCCGGGCGTGTGGCCGTAGAGGGCGATGTGCAGCCGCGGGCAGAAACGAAACCCTCGCTGTTTGCACAGCTCCGCCACCCATCTGCCCTTCGTATTGAGTTCCTCCTGCGTGACGCCCTGGGGCATGAGCAGCACGTTGCCGCTTTCGATCTGATCGAGACGCGCAAGAAGGTCATCGATCTCCGCAAGGTCCTCCGGTGAGTCCACCACGAACTTCAGTTGGTAGTCCGGCACCTGCAGAAAGCGCCGAATGACATCGAAGTTCAGGCGTTGTCGCTCGTGGGCCTCCGCGCGTTTCCCGTCCTCTCGCGTCCAGGGAGTCGAGTTGGAGGTCTTGGGGCTGACGCTGGCCAGATCGCAGACCACGTCCTTCCACACCGTCCCGGCCGTCTCGATCGTCAGGTGATAGCCGCCCTCCTTGATCCGTCGGGTCAGGTCCTCCACGCCGTCGGCGATCATGGGCTCACCCCCGGTGAGCACCACGTGCGTAGATGAATAATCGCTGAGCCGCTCGACAATAGCGTCGACAGACATGGACTCCCCAACCGGCCGCCACGAGGTCGCCGGACTGTCGCACCAGGTACACCGCAGGTTGCAGCCGGTGGTGCGAATGAAAACGCTCGGCACCCCGGCGAGCTTCCCCTCGCCCTGAATGCTGTAGAAGATTTCGTTGATCTTCATCACGGAGCCTGCTTGGGCCAACGTAATTGGAGATCCAGCGGCTCCGGCCAGCGAACAGCCGGCGGGGCCTGAGGGTGCTGACCCTGATCCGGCGGCCCGTTTTCCGTCGTTTCCATCGGTAGAAGGTCGTAGTACCCGGTGGCCACGAATTCATCCACTTGCGAAGGGCTGCAGCGACAGAGCACAGTGGTAATGTCGCGTCGCGGCACCGTACTCAGATAGACGTAGGGGCCCATCGGAACCGGGCCATCGTCGATGACGCGAACCACGACGACATCGCGCGCCTCGGCGACGGCGCGTTCCACGGAAAAAGTTCGCCGCGGCAGGGGGTCGCCGAATTCTCGCTTGGCCGCCTCCTCCAAAGACTGCGACACAAACAGCAAATGTCGCTGCTCCTCGGTGGAGAGCGCTTCCCAGACCAACGGCATACCGTCGGCGCCAAGCGTGAGCCGCACGCCTCGTACGCCTGTGTCTTTAAGGCAGCTTTCCCGCGGACCTCTCGGCGGGTAGCGCCACGCATAGGTGACTTGATCGTGCTCACGGCCGCCCAGCCGCGCGGTCGAGGTTGCAACATATACCGCTGGTCGCCGGCGATCCTTGGCCCCAGGAGTTAGCGCCCCAAACGGCTCCGTGGGGTTCGCATCCCAGCCGTCATCGACCTCTTGCACAATCAGCGGGGCATAGGTCCATTCTATTGCCTCCTCGCCGTTCTCTCGGGGTTTATAAAAGAGGGCGCGTTTGAAAGAACGGGTGGAGCGCTCAACGAGCTGCGTCGCACTCGGCGGAAGGGTGCGCTCCGCCGCCCCCGAGGGCGCAGGGACGCGGACCACCTGGGCCGTGACCACCTGGGATGACTGCGGCAAACGGTCAGCACAGCTTGCCGCCATCAGGCCGCACAACGCCCAGGTTGCAAGTGGGAATTCACAGCCGGCGTGTGTGTTGGACCTCATTCACCTGGCTCCCGCCGGAGCGGCTTGCCGAACCGCCCGAGCTGCGTATTGAAACTCGTCTCGACTTGGGGAACAATGGTAGGTGCCGTCCCGGCCGAGTCCGGCTTGGGTGGCACGCTCAAGCGAAGCTTGGGCGTGGTGATTGCACCGGTCCATGGAAGGAGGCTCGCCTATGGCCGTCATCGAATCCCCACCCTGCCATGCGTCCCCCGACCAGGCGATCAAGGAGTCACTGCAAATCGTGGAGGACCGGCTGGAAGGCGACCGCGACTCGACCTTCTTTGAGGTCCTGGGCGCCGAGTTCCGCCGCCTGCACGCCCGCATCCGCACGCACCACGCGGTCGCATGCCTGCACCCTCCGGCCGGCAAATCCGAGCTCCCCCTCGAAGTGCAAAACGAATGGACCCGCCTGCGCGACGAGCACCCCCGCATCCTCGGCCAGCTCGATTGGCTGATCCGACACTTCGACTCCGTCGCCGATCAACGCACCGAGGACCAGGACGTCTTCATCCTCCGCGTCCGCGAGCTCATCGCTGTCCTCCGCCGCCACGACGCGGAAGAAGACCGCGTCCTCGCCGTCGCCCTCTGGCACGACACCGGCGGCGAGAGCTAGTCCGCGGAGAGCCTCCGATATGTGCGTACGTCGATTCGCAGCTGGCGTGCTTTTCTGGATGATTGCGGCCGTGTTCGTTCGACCGGAGCTGGATTATGGCGTCGTGCTAGCCGCCGATCCGCCCTGGATCGCTCGCGGGGCGAAGGGCATGGTGGCGGCGGATTCGGAGTACGCGTCGAAGGCGGGGCTGGAGATCCTGCAAGCGGGCGGGAATGCGATCGATGCGGCCGTGGCGACTTCGTTCGCCCTGGCCGTGACGCGCCCGTACAGCACGGGGCTGGGCGGCGGCGGCTTCATGATCGCACGCCTCACCGACGGGCGGGTGATCGTGCAGGACTTCCGTGAAACCGCCCCGGCCGCGGCGACGTCGGACATGTTCGTCAAAGCCGGGGCGACGAACCCTAACGGACCATCACCGAGCGAGTTTGGGTACCTGGCCGCGGCCGTGCCGGGAGTCGTGGCTGGTCGGTGTCAGGCGCTGGCACAGTGGGGCACGTTGCCGCGAGATCGCGTCCTCGAACCGGCCATTCGGCTGGCCGGCGAAGGCTACGTTCTCGACGAGGATTACGTCCGCGGGGCAAAGGAGGCGATGGAAGCGTACCACGCGCATCCGGCCCTCAAGGAACCGTGCGGCCACACGTTCCGAACCTATCTGGGCGGTGGGCGACTGCCCTCCGCGGGGGAAACGCTCAAACAACCCGCCCTGGCGCGATTGCTCGACGCCATTGCACGCAATGGCCCCGACTTCTTCTACAACGGTCCGGTCGCCCAGGCCATCGCCCGCGAGATGCGAGAATACGGCGGGATCATGACGGAGTCCGACCTGGCGGCTTATCAGCCGCGTCTCCGCGAGCCGCTGCGCAGCCGCTACCGCGAATACAGCCTGATCCTCATGCCCTCGCCGTCGTCCGGCGGAGTGGCCCTCGCGGAGACATTGAACATCCTCGAGGCGCTTGACTATACAAGCATCGCTAAACGCGATCCCGTAGCCGCGACGCACTTGCAGCTCGAAGCCATGAAGCACGCCTTCGCCGATCGAGCCCGCTACCTTGGCGACCTCGATTTTTCCAAGGCCCCGATCGACCGGTTGATTTCCGATGAGTACGCGGCCGAGTTGGCCAAGAGGATACAAACCGATCGTCCTCTGAAGATCGAAGCCTATGGCCTCGTCGAACCGCCGGACGATGCGGGAACGTCGCACTTTTGCGTCGTCGACTCCAAGGGGAACGTAGTGGTGAGTACGGAGACGATCAACACGTCGTTCGGTTCCCTCGCGGCGATCGAAGAATGGGGGCTGATTCTCAACAACGAAATGGACGACTTCACCACGGAGCCGGGCAAACCCAACGCCTTCGGGCTGGTGCAGTCGTCGAACAATGAAATCGGCCCCGGCAAAAGGCCGCTGTCCAGTATGTGCCCGACGATCGTCATGAAAGGCAATGACACGTTCCTGATGCTGGGCGCCTCCGGTGGGCCGCGAATCATCTCCTCGGTGCTCAACGTGCTGCTGGGCGTGACGGACTTGCGCCTCAACCTCGACGAAGCCATGCTGCGCCCGCGTCCGCACCACCAATGGTCGCCGGACACCGTTTTCTTCGACAAGCAGCCGCCGGACGACTTGACCGAGGGTCTTGCCAAACGCGGTCACAAGATGGCCGAAAAACGCAAGACCGGCATCGTGCAGGCGATCCAGATCATCGCTGACGGCTGGGTCGGCGCATCCGATCCACGGAAGGGCGGAAAGCCCGCGGGATACTGATGGTATTGTGAATGGTGAATTCAGAATGCGGAATTGAGAGCTTCCCTGGGTTGTTTTTCCGCATTCCGCATTCACCATTCCGCATTCGTAGACTTCATGGGGGGATCGCTTAATTGAGCAGCGCGAGGGTAGGCATCATCGGCGGCACGGGGCTGGGCGATGCGATCCTCGCGCAGACGGAAGGCGAGCGCGTCCACGTGGACACGCCGTTCGGGCCGCCAAGCGACACGCCACTGCTTGCGCGGTGGGAGGGTGCGGACGTTGCGTTCATCGCCCGGCATGGCCCGGGGCACCTGCTGAACCCGACGAACGTCCCTTACCGCGCCAATATCTGGGCCATGAAGACGCTCGGCGTCCAAGCCATCTTCGCCAGCGGCGCAACCGGCAGCCTTCGTGAGGACATCGAGCCCGGCCATCTCGTCCTGTGCGATCAAGTGATTGACCGGACCTTCCGCCGAGCGAGCACGTTCTTCGATGAGGGCATTGTAGCGCACGTGGAATTCGCCGATCCGTTCTGCCCGAGCCTTCGCGCGCTGCTCGCCGAAGCGGGACAGCGTTCGGCCACGACGATCCACCACGCGGGCACGTACGTGTGCATGGAAGGCCCACAGTTCTCGACCCGCGCCGAATCCGCCATGCACCGCTTGTGGGGCGGCGACTTGATCGGCATGACATCGATGCCCGAGGCCAAGCTGGCCCGGGAGGCGGAAATCTGCTACGCCCTCATCGGCCTGCCGACGGACTACGACTGCTGGCGGCCGGTCGACCCCTCGCGAGGACCGGACGACCTGCTTCCGGAGATCCTCGCCAACCTGCACAAGGCCACCGAGAACGCCCTGGCCTTGATCCGCCAGGCGCTTCGCAAGATGGGCGGTCCTCGCCCCGCGTGCAAGTGCGGGCGAGCCCTCAAGCTGGCCGTATGGTCCGACACACGCCGGATCGATCCCGCCCTCCAGAAGCGTCTGGAGCCCCTTCTGGGCCGCTACGTGACCGATAAGCAGGATTAGGGGCTATGATCCGATGGTCCAGGCGGCGATCGCGGGACGATCATGGGACAATCGCGACGACAATGCAGACTCCGAGCACCCACACGCGGATCGCTTCACGCAGGCTCACAGCCGCCTCGACGGCATGCGCGATAGCGCTGCTGGCGAGTGTCGCGCAAGGACAGGCCGAGGACCCACCCGGTGATGCCGGCATCGACGCACCCCGAGCGGCGATCGAGAACCCCGACGTCTACGTCAACGACAGCTTCGAGGCCGCGGACGCGCTGGCCAAGGCGAAAACATTGACGAATCGAGGGCGCTGGTCCGAAGCGGCGCAGTTGTTGCAGCGGTCGATCGATCGTGCCGAGCATCGGCTTGTTCGTGTCGCGCCGGGCTCATACGTCGGCATCCGCCGGCATATCAGCGATTCCATCGCCGGCTGGCCCAAGGAAGGCTTGTCGGAGTATCGCCGCCTTTTCGAGCGCGAACTGGAAAGCGAGGTCGAGGCCGTCACGGATTCCCGCGCGATCGACGAACTCCTTCCCCTGTTTGAGCGCTATTTCTGCACCGCCCACGCCGCGCGACTCGCCGAGACCATCGCACAGATGGCGATCGAGGCCGGCAATCTGACCCTCGCAGAGCAGCTCTACCAGCGGGTCGTGGATGGGCACCCGGACGCGGCGGCATACAGTTCGCGGTATCGTGGCATGCTCGCGATCCTCGCCGCCATCCGCCGCGAAGCGCCGCCCGCCGTGCCCGATGACGACGGGTCGCGGGTTCGCTGGATGGGGCAGGATCGACCGCTCCGCGAGGTGTTGTCCGGCGCCCACGCGGGGTTCGCGGGGCTGCGCTCTCCCGCGGCGCCGGAGCACTGGCCGATTTTCGCTGGCGAGGGCCGTCGAAATCGCACGGCAACGTGCCGTGTAGACGACCCCGGATTGCTGTGGCGCGTGGATCTGATGCAGGCCAGCGGCGACGGCGATGAAGGTCCGCGCGAAGCCGGTGCCGAGAGCAAGCTCGAAGCCGCCCGTGAATTGACGCTTTTCCCCGTGGTCAGCGACGGCGTGATCTACGTGCAGTGGCGGCGCGAGATCGCCGCGATCCAGGGCGGCAGCGGTGCGATCCTCTGGCGGTTTGGGTCCAACAGCCGGCGCGGGCGGGGGTTCGATTACCTCGAAGATTCGCCGCCGGGCTGGGACTGCGTCACTGTACACGACGGCCGCGTGTATGCGTCACTCCCCGGCGACCAATCACCCTATCACAACTACGACTCCCCGCGAGCCGTCTCAGAGCTTGTAAGCCTCGACGCGAGGTCCGGACGGCTGATCTGGCTGGTGAATCAGCGGTCCACTGATGATCCCATGGCCGAAATCACCTTTGACTCGTCGCCGCTCGTCAGAGACAGGTCGGTCTACATCGTCGGTCGGAAGCGCCGCGCCTTTGGCTTCGAGGACTGCTACTTGTATCGCCTGAGCGCGGTCAACGGGTCCATCGAGTATCGCACGCACCTGGGGAGCGCCTCGACCGGCTCCTTCGGCACGCGACCGGCCACCCGCGCGATTCCTGCCCTCAATGGCGACACCGTCTACGTGAGTACGAACCTAGGGACGGTCGCGGCCGTATCCGCGCACACCGGCGATGTCCTCTGGCTGCGCCTGTACGAGCGCTTTCGCCCGGACTCTCCCAGCGCTGTGAACCGCGCCGCCCGCGACGTCAGCCCCTGGCAATTCAGTCCCGTGATCGTAGCGAACCGTCAAGTCGTCTTTGCGCCGATGGACGGTCCGAACTTGCTCGTCCTATCCGCCGAGAACGGCGATCTCCTTCGCTCGGTGTCGGCCGAGGCGATCGGCGAGATCGAAACCCTAGTCGGGGTACGCGACGACTTGCTCTACGGCGTAGCCAAAGAGGCGTTCTGTTACGACTTGACGGCCGGCGCGGTGCGGTGGACTTCCCCGCTGCCGGCGGGCGGCGTCCTGTTTGGGCGCGGGACGTGGACCGGCGATGAGCTTCTGATCCCCCGCCGCAACGGGCTCAGTCGTTTTCGTTTACGCGACGGCAGTCGAACCGACGCGCCTTGGGATGCCGAAGGCGAAGGCGGGAACCTGACCGCTCTGCCCGACATGCTGATCGCTGCGGGCGTAGGGCGAGTGGCGGGTTACGTACGGAAGGCCGAAATCTGGAACGCCCTCCGGGAGAGGATGGTGGCGGCCGCGGCCGACCCGCTCCCGGCCCTAGAGCTTGCGGAAGTCGCTCTCAATATCGGGGAGTACGCCGAGGCCGTCCGCGCCTTGGACGCGGCCGTCCGCCGCGCCGACCAGGATCCCGATCCCCCCGACCCGGTCCTCGCCGATCGCTTTCTAACCGACGCGATGAAGCTCGCCACCACGCTCGCCCAGCGATCCACGCTCGAGGCGGACGCGCTGGAGAAGCTATTCGCGGTCGCAGCGCAGTTTGCCCGAAACGCGGAGCTGAATCTGCGATACCGCTTCACCTTCGCCGAGCTGTTCGAGAAATACGACAAGCCCGACCGCTCGGTGCGCGTATACCAGCAGGTGCTGCGCGACCGTTCGCTGCGAGAGTTGTCCTGGCCGGCGGTTCGCCAGAGTGAACGGAGTTCGGGGCAACGAGCCGGCGCGGCGGCCCAGGCGCGAATCGCGAAACTGATCGAGCGCCACGGCCGTCGGGTCTATGCACCGTACGAGGCCGAGGCCGGGCAGTGGCTCAACAGCGGGAGGGCGGGCAGCGACGCGGAATTGTTGCAACGCGTGGTCGATTCTTTTCCTAACAGCGAATCCGCGCCTGCGGCGCTGCTCGCACTCGGCGAACTTGCCGTACGGGACGGTCGCGTCCACGTGGCCGCCCGGTACTTTTCTCGCGCCTATACCCGCTACCCGCAGGAAGTCGATCGACCCGGCCTGCTGCGCAAGATCGCGGACGCCTACGAACGGGCGGGAATCGTCGAACACGCGTATTCCTGGCTCGGCAAAGCGGCGAGGGAGTATCCCACGACGCTCGTCGAGCACGAAGGTCGCGCCCTGACATTTGCGCAATACCGCGAGCGTCTGGCCGGCGTCAGACAGCGAGTCGAGCCATCTAGGCCGACGATCCGGTTGCCCCTCGACGGGCGTTACGAGCGGACCTTCGATGCCGCTGCCGCGCTCCTCAACCCCACGTTCGGGGACGATCCGTCGTCAAGGTGGTCGCGCTTCTTCGTTCAGGCGGGCGGCGCCATTCACGCATTTGACTCGCGCAGCGGCGACGCTCTCTGGCCGCAACCCGTGCCGCTGACTGGGAACGCGGAATTGCTGATCGCTCGTGACAGCCTGGTGATCTTCGCCACGCCGCATGAAGTGTTCGCCTTGGACACGCAATCCGGCGTGCGACGATGGGTCCACGGCGATCTGCCCAAACACCTGGCCGACCCCGGCGCTGACTGGGAGGCCGCGAGCGTCTTTCGCACGCATTCGCTGCGCGGTAATCGCCTGGTGAGCACGCGCGACGACGGGACGCTGGCCTGCATCTTGGTGGACTCCGGAAAAGTCTTGTGGACGCAGGCCGCGCGGCTCCCGCCTTCCGGGCGCGTCCGGGTTGCCGACGCAGCCGTTGCGTATCATGCCGTTCAGGACGGCCGCGGCGTGGTGTGTCTGATCGACGCGGAAACCGGCTCACCGACCGACCCCATCGTCACCGATGAGAACCGTCCCATCGAGGACGTGTTCCTTACGCTCGATGGACAGATCATTGTCGTCACGTCCCAGTCGATCTCTGCATACGACCCGGATACGCGCAGCAGGCGTTGGCAAACGCCCGTGTCGTCGACCCCGCGCTTGGGAGCGATGTACCTCGACCTCGACGCGTTCTACATCTGCGGTGATGACGGCGAGCTCCGCAAGCTCGATCTCGACGACGGAAAGAACGTCTGGCGGCCCACGGAGCGGCTCGTCCTGCGCGGCGAGAGCGACCTGACCGCGAAGCGCGAGGGCGTGGAGATCATCGTGAGCACGACAGGGTCCGTGTCCGCGGTGGATTCCGTCAACGGTCTGCTGCTCTGGCGCGGCACGACCCCGGAGAAGTGCCGGCTCACCGCCCGCGCGATCACCGACGCGTTCGTCGTGGCCGTCGATCTCGCCGACGGCCTGCGCCCCGGCCACGCCGCCGCTTATTTCTACGACCATCGCAACCATAGCGGTGCCATTCCCCAAGACGGCGCGCCCGACCTCGGCGAACTTGTCGACGTCCGCACCATCCTCGCCCTCGACGACGCCCTCGTCATCCAAACAGGCAGCACGATCCGCGGCTTCGCCCACAAGTAGATCAGTACCGGGATCCCAATTTACATCGGCAGAGCGGTCTTGATTGCCATCAGCGCTGGCGCATTCGATCAGAACCGCGACAGTCATGGAGCGGTTTTGACCGCCCGCGGCGCTGGCATTTGGGGCAGAAGAACGTCGATCGCCCGGCGGCGAGGATGCGGCCGATGGGGGTGCGGCAGGTGCGGCAGGGGTGTCCCTCGCGCTGGTAGACGCGGTGGAGCTTCTGGAAGGAGCCTTCGCGCCCGTCGGCGTCGCGGTAGTCCATCAGCGTCGAGCCGTTGAAGCGGATCGCCCGGCGCAGTGTCCTCTTGATGGCACGCAGCAGCCGCACCACCGCCTCGCGGTCGAGCCGTGCGGCGCGGGTCAGCGGGTGGATGCGTGCCGCGTACAGGGACTCGTCGCAATAGATGTTGCCCAACCCGGCGACGGCGCTCTGATCCATCAGCAGGGCCTTGATCTGCCGGCGGCGCGACAAAGCCGCGCGAAACTGCCCCGGCGTCGCATCCAGCGGCTCTAGGCCGAGCTTTCCGTCGGGATCGTCGTCCCGCGCGGTCAGAATCCACAGGCCCCCGAATCGCCGCGGATCGCAGAAGCGAAGCTCGTGAGTCGTTCCCTCGACGGCGATGCGAAGGTGGGTGTGCTTTTCAAGGGGCAAGTCCGCCGGGCCAACGCCGAGCCGCCCGGTCATGCCCAGGCGGAAGACGAGCCGCACGTCGCCGGTTAACTCGATCTGGACTCGCTTAGCCCGCCGCCAGACGCGCTTGACCCGACGGCGGGGCAGGAGGCTGTCCAGCAGGCCGTCGTCGCCGTGGACAATGTCCGGCCGCATCAGGGCCACGCGGCCCAGAGTCTTTCCGGCCAGCTCCCTGTGAAGCTGACGAGCGATCGTCTCGGCCTCGGGAAGTTCCGGCATAGCGCCTATCTTTCCAGGGGTTGAAACCCCTGGCAACCTTCACGCGCCCTCCGGGCGAGCACGACTTTTGCGAGTGCCGATTCTCGGCTACGCTTCCGCGGCGTTCCTGCGGGCAGCGTTCCATTCGCCGTGTACCGCGGGGATTCGATTTGCGGAGGACTCTCTCTTGAACGTTACGACCGCATCCGCCGGCGCCGGTTTTGTGCAGCCCGCAAGCTCCCGCCATCCCAAAGGCCTCTCGGCCCTCTTCTTTACGGAGATGTGGGAGCGCCTGGGCTTCTACATCATCGTCGGGATCCTCGTGCTCTATCTACGGGATACGGAGCGCGGCGGGCTGGGCATGACCGTGAAGCACGCCGCGGAAATCTACGGCACGTACATGGCGTTCGTGTACTTCACGCCGTTTTTGGGCGGGTTGATCGCCGACCGTTACCTAGGATACCGGCTTGCGGTGCTGATCGGCGGGCTGCTGCTCTCCGGCGGGTACTTTCTGCTGGGGGTGCGAAGCGAGCAGGCGCTGTACGGCGGGTTGGCACTCGTGTGCCTGGGGAATGGCCTGTTCAAACCCAACATCACGGCCATGGTGGGCAACCTCTACGCGCCCGGCGATCCCAAGCGCGACGCGGGATTCAATATCTTTTACATGGGAATCAACATCGGGGCGTGCCTCTCGGCATTGCTCTCCGCGCCGCTTCGGAATGAGTGGACGTTCAGCGTGGCCTTCGTGGGGGCGGGTGTGGGTTTGCTCGTCGGCGTTGGAAACCTCCTGCTGAACTGGCGAAAGCTGGCGTCTGCTGATCGGCAGCCGGTCATCGATCCTCGCGACACGGGACTTGGTCAGATCATGCTCACGATCCTATTGCCGGCGGCGATCTTCGGCGCCATCGGGTACTACCTTGGCAACCAGATTGCCCTGGTGAAGGACAGCCTAGGCCCGATCACCTTTGCGTTTCTCGTGGCCATGATTCCGATTGGCTTCTATTTCGTCATGCTGGTGGTGCGGGCCGGGCCCGACGAGCGGCCAGGGTTGGGGGCGATTCTGCCCGTGTATCTGGCCGGCGGGGCGTTTTTCATGATCCTGCACTTGAACGGCGGGCTGATCACCCTGTTTGCGGAGGAGCGGACCAACCGGGAAGGCGCGTGGGTGCCGGACGTGGTGGAGAAGTACTACTGCCAGAAGGCCATGCCGTCGTATTTCAAGAATGCCGATCCGAGCGTCCCGCGGCCGCCGGAAGACTCGCTCGTCGTGGTGGAGCCGCGACTCGAAGCGATGTTCGGCGCCCGGCGGATCAGCGAGACGGCGCTGAATGAACTGAGCCAGAAACACCCCGACATCAAGGCCGCCTCTCCCGAGGACCAGGCCCTGGCGGACTGGAAGTTCCTCGTCACCAAGGTGTATCCGGCGGATCAGATCACAGTAGAGACGGCGCGGGACGCGCACGGCGTCGAGACCACATCGGTCAAGCCTTCGGAAACGGCTAAGCCGCTGCGCGAAGTTCTGTTGCTGCGACAGCGGGCTGGGCAGACGTTTCCGGTGATACTGGTTTCGCAGGAAACCTTTGACGGCATCTATCGCAATAGCTCGGCGGATCGTCTAACCCGAGGGACGTTCCTGGGGCTGCTCAACGCCGAACTCATCGCGAATTTCCTCAATCCGCTCTTCGTAGTGCTGTTGACGCCGATCGTGGTTGCGTTCGTGAGTTGGCGCCTGCGGCTGGGCAAAGGGATCAGCACGGCGCGGAAGATTCTGTATGGCATGCTGATTACGTTTGTGTCACTGCTGTTCATGGCCGGCGCGGCGTACTCGGGAGGAAACGGGCAGAGCAAGGTCACCGTGGGGTGGATCGTTCTGTTCTACGTCATCATCACCGTCGGCGAGCTGCTGCTCTCGCCGATGGGGCTGTCGCTGGTGACCAAGCTTTCACCCAAGCGGTTCGTAGGGTTGATGCTCGGCGGCTGGTTCGTTTCGACCGCGGTGGGTAACAAGCTGTCCGGCTTCATCAGCGGCCTCCAGCCCACGGCGACGATGTTCGTCGTCCTGAGCCTGGCCATGCTCGGCGTGGCTCTGGTGATCCTGGCCGTTCTGCCCATGCTCGACCGGGCGATCAAGAAATATGGAGCGTAGTAAGGCGTTGAACGCGAGTATACGCTGATGGCAAACACAAACGGGACCATCCTGGGCCACCCCAAAGGGTTGTTCGTTCTCTTCTTCACCGAAATGTGGGAGCGATTCAACTACTATGGGATGCGGGCGCTGCTCATTCTCTACATGGTCAACTACTTCAAATGGCCGCAGGAGCGCGCTTCCGGCATTTACAAGTGGTTCACGGCGCTCGTCTACTTGACGCCTCTGATCGGCGGCTTCCTCGCGGACAAGTACTTGGGCAACAAGTGGGCCATCATTCTGGGCGCGAGTGTCATGGCCATCGGACAGTTTTGCATGGCCGTCAGCAGCGAGCAGTTCTTTTATATTTCCCTCGGACTCTTGATCGTCGGAAATGGTCTGTTCAAGCCCAACATGGCCACCCAAGTGGGCCGGCTCTACCCGCCGAACGATGCGCGGCGCGACAGCGCCTACACAATCTTCTACATGGGGGTGAACCTCGGCGCATTCATTGCGCCAATTGTGTGTGAAGAACTTCGAATAAACACACCGTGGGGCTTTCGCGCGGCCTTCGCGGCCGCGGGTGCTGGAATGTTGATTGGACTGGTTACCTACCTTCTTGGCCTGCGCTGGGTGCAAGCGGTTCCCGCGAGCGCCCCGGCGGCACCTCCCGTGGACGCCGTAGGCAGGAAATCCGTCGGACACTACTTGACGGAACAGGAAGCGCAAACTGCTCCATCCGCGGCACCCGTCCTTTCCAGAATTGCCCCGCAGCTCATGATTCTGCTTGGGTTGCTGGTCGTAGCGGTGCCGTGGGCCCTCGTGGCGCTTGGCGTTCTTAAGATGAACGATGCCGTCGCCTACAGCGGTGGCGGCGGTATTGCTTGCATCATGGGGTGGATGATTCTGAAACAGATTCCCATGGCCTTGCGCGACCGCGTGCTGGTCGTCTACATTCTCGGCCTGTTCGTGATCTTCTTCTGGGGCGCATTTGAGCAGGCCGGCAACGCGATGAACATCTTCGCCGACAAAAGCAGCAATCGATACATCACAGAAACGCCGCCCGTGCCATCTGTGTATCCGGACGTCCAAGGTCAAGAGGCCGCGACGACGGCGGACCAATCCGCTAGTCGTATTGCCCAGGGCTGGTCAGGCATCTGGAATCCCGTCAAGACCGGGTATTTCCAGTCCATCAACGCGCTTGCCATTTTCGTGCTGGGCCCGGTGTTTGCATGGCTTTGGGTGTTCCTGCCGAGGAGGGGAATTCGACTTTCCGTCCCAGCGAAGATGTCGATCGGCCTCTTCCTCCAAGGCTCGGCATTTGCGCTGATGGTGTGGTCGATCAAGTACGAAGCGCAGCCGTCGAGTGCGCCGCTGGCGGCGCTGCCCGCGGGCGTGGCGGCTGATCCGGAGAATCGCGTCGTGTTCCGCGATGCGCCGGACTTGGGTGATGACGACAAGGACATGACGGAGTTCGCGAGCGCCCAGATCGATGAGGAGGACCCGAAAGTCGTTCAGGGCGGGCGAATTCTGTTCGACAAGAATGCCAAGCACCTGAATATGACCGGCGTTCTGGCGGATACCGACCGCGATCGATTGCTGCGGGCCAGCGTGTCGCCCCAGTACCTTGCCAAGATTCGACAGCTTGCCTTCGCATCGGCCCAAGCCAAAAAGGAAAAGGGCAAAGACTTCAGCGTCCAAGTGCAGCTAGAGGCCACGCCGCCCGGCTTCGACCTTCGCTATGCAGGTTTCGCGAAGGACGCGGTCAAGTACGATGAAGCGACCCGCACGCTGACCTCGACGATTGAGCTCGGCGACCGCGATTACAAGTCCCTGCTTGTGGCCGGGGCCGAGCCCGGCTTCCGTGACGCGCTCAACAAGCTGTACGTGGATTCGGCGAAGTTCAAGGTCAGTTCCTGGTGGCTGTTCTGGTTCTACATCCTGTGCACGTTAGGTGAGCTTTGCATTTCTCCGGTCGGGCTGTCGATGGTGAGCAAACTCGCCCCGGCGGCCTATGCCACGATGATGATGGGTATGTGGCACGTGATGATCTTCTTCGGCAACTACACGGCAGGCCAGTTGGGCGAGATCTACGGAACCCTCGACCCGGCGAAGTACTTTGCCTACATTTTCGGCTCACTCGTTGTCGCGTCGATCGCTTGCTTCATGGTGATTCGCAAGGTGAATGCGATGATGCATGGAGTGCGGTAGGCTAGCGCAGGTCCTTCTCGAAGATGACGACGTTGTTGGCGCTGGCCGTGTCCCAGCGGATGCCGACGAGGTCGTAGCCTTCGGTGATGGCCACGTGCAGCATCGGCCGGTGTTGGTTGTTGCACTCGAAGCGCAGGATCTGGTAGTCGTGCTCCTGGGCGTAGGCCTGCTGGGCCTGGATGAGCTGCGTAGCGATCCCCAGGCGCCGGAACTCGGGCACCACCCCGCACAGCCAACTGAAGTACGTCGAAGGCATCAGCTCCATGCCGATGATGAAGCCCACATGGCGGTCGTCGACGATGGCCACCATCATGGTCACGTTGTGCCGCCCGCGGAAGCGCCGGCGGAAGAAGTCCATGTCCGATCGCGGTGTGAACACCTCGTTGTAAAGCTCGGTAATCAAGGTGAGCTCACCCGGCCCCACGGGAACGATCTTGGCATTGGCCACGTTTTGACCCTCTGGCCCGCTGCACAACGGGCGCTTCCATGGTATTATTCACGTTCCTGACCGGCGTGCAAAGGTCCGGCACAGCATCGGCGGAAACCCGCATGAAGTACGCGACGCTGCCGCGTGTGCCCGCAGACGCGCTGGGTCCGAGAAACGGAGGTGGGTATGTCCAAACCGCGTGTGGCCGTGGTCATGGGGAGCGACAGCGACTTCCCCGTGATGGAAGCGAGCGTCAAACAACTGCGCGCTTTCGACGAAAACGTACACGTCGAGGTCATGAGCGCCCACCGCGGCCCCGCACGCGTCGTCGAATTCGCCAAGCAGGCGGAGGCCGACGGAATCGAAGTCATCATCGCCGCCGCGGGAATGTCCAACGCGCTCGCCGGGGCGATCGCGGCCCACACGTGCCTGCCGGTCATCGGCGTGCCCCTGGTTGGTGGGGCGCTGAGCGGGCTGGACGCCCTCCTGTCGACGGTGCAGATGCCGCCTGGCGTGCCCGTGGCGACCGTGGCGCTGGGCGAAGCCGGAGCGAAAAACGCCGCCCTACTAGCCGTGCAGATCATCGCCCGACACGACGCGAAACTGGCCGCCGCATTCAAGAAGTTCAAATCCGAGCAAGCCAAGGCCGTGGAGGCGAAGAACCTCGCCCTGCTGGAGCGTCTAGGCCGCTGATGCGCCGGGGCGAACCCTGGCCCGGCGCGGCTGCTTGTCCGCCGTGCGGGCTTTCGCCTTGCGCAGGGACAGGACGAGCTCGATTTCGCCGGTGGACTGGCCGAGCTGCCGTGCGATCTCCAACGGGGATGCGCCCGAATCCGCGAGTCGATAGATGTCGGCGTGGGCAGGCGTCGTGTCAGCGGCCGTGCTGGGGTGAAGCTCAAGCGCATCGGGGTGCTCGGGCTGTAGGGTCACGTCGAGCGTGGCCTGGCCCTCGGTCGATCGCTGCAGCCGCGACAGTTGGTCGATCCGCTCGTCGGCGTCGCGGAGCAGCATTTCAAGCTTGGCGAGCTTCGTATCCAGCCGGCCGTGAATCTGCCGCGAGAGACGATCGAGCTCGAGCATGACCTCCTCGATATCCCGTGTGACCGACGCTTGACCGGAAAGGGCTTCGTATTGCTCCCGCACCGTCGGCCCGACGGACGTTCGGGAACGGCGCAGCCTCCAGCGCGTCGATCCCAGCAGCAACGCTACCGCGACGACGCCCAGTCCGAGAAGGGCAACCTGTGGAATGTCAAAGCCCGCAAACCGCATGTTGCCCTCATCGACTGCGCCACGCAGCGCTGGCGGCCGCCATCACTTCTCGCAGGGCGACGTTGTGCCGGAGCGCGGCCGCCTTGCAATCCTCGTATTCCGGCGTAGCCGTCGTTATCCCAGCGCTCTCGCCGACCTTCATACGGATGTCGCCGTACGGCGTCGAGACGGCCTCTTGCCGGCGGGGCAACTTGGTGCGTTCCTGCACCCGCCGGCGCACGCCGAGGGTCGGCGTTTCACGAAAGAGGATGCCCTCCATGACCGCGACCTTGGCCACGTCGCACAGCACAGTGAGCATCACGCCGCTCCGACCCTTCTTCATGTGTATCGGCACGGCGTAGGCGTCCAGAGCACCCTCGGCGATCACCCGCTCGATGCAATAGGCGATCGTCTGCGGCGTGGCGTCGTCGAGGTTGGTCTCGAGCACGGCTACTTGATCGGTCTCCCGCCCGAACCCGGCGGATTCGCCGACCAGGACGCGAAGGACGTTGGGGCGGGTCTTTCCATCCCGCGCACCCGCCCCGTAGCCGATCGAATCAAGGCTCATCGAAGGGATAGCCCCAAATCCCTCGGCGAGGGTCGTGAGCACCGCCGCTCCGGTAGGCGTCGTTAGCTCGCCGACTTCGTCACACGCGGCCAGCGGAACCCCACGAAGAAGCAGTGCCGTGGCCGGCGCAGGCACCGGCAAGACCCCGTGCTCGCACTTCACAGTTCCGCTGCCCGTCGGGATCGGTCCGCAAATGATCCGTTCCACCCCTAGCTGTTCGAGGCAAAGGCACGCGCCGACCACATCGACGGTGGCGTCCACGGCGCCCACTTCATGGAAGTGGACCTTCTCGACAGTGGTGCTGTGGACCTGGGCCTCCGCTTCGGCGAGGCGTTCGAAGACTCGGACCGCCCGATCGCAGACCCGCGGCGGAAGCTTTCCGTTGCGGATGATTTCCACGACGTGCTTGAGGTGCCGGTGCGGCTGTTTGATCGACGGATCCAAGCCCACGCTGAATCGCGTGGCTGCGATGCCCTGCTTGCTTGTTTTCTCGACCTCGATCGAGAACCCGCCCACGCCCAGCCCGCGCAGCCCCTCCCGCAGGGCATTCGCATCCGCGCCCGCATCGAGCATCGCGCCTACAATCATGTCCCCCGCCGCGCCGCTGAAACAGTCGAAATAGGCGAGCCTCATAGCGTCATTGTCGATCGTCGATTGTCGATTGTCGAACGCGGATCAAAGCACAGAGCGGAAGCGGCGTGTATTGGACCGCCTATCCCGGCACTGTGAAGCGATCCGGAAAGACGGAGACGTCGATAACGACGTGCTGGGCGTCGGCGCGGCCGGTGCGCCCGAAGTTCTCGCGGAGCAGGGCGAGTTTCTGCGGCACGCCGTTCTCCTCCAGTTCCAGGCCCGGGGCAGAGCCCCAGCGGATGCGGCCAGCGGGACGATCGGTCAGTAGTTCAAGGTGCGTCGAGCGCGGATCGCGGCGACCTGCGAAGTTGGCCACTGAGACCCCGGCGATCTGGCCCGCATAGGGCTCGGCGGCGACTGCTGAGAGAACGGCAAGCGCGGCCCGAATGTCTTCGCCCTCCCAAGTCCGTCCGGGAGCGGGCGCAGACTTGTCCACGCCTTCGATCACCCGCCATGCCGGATGGGTCACGTACTTGCCGGGCAGCCGCGCGGCCTGATCATCGACAAGAAAGCCGTCGTCGTCGCCCCGAAGAACCATCGCGGCCGGTATTCGATAGCGGCAACTGATCTCGAACCGTCCGCCGCCCGTGCGGCGAACGTAGTGGACACGCGCCACCCAGCCGACCTCCGCCAGTCGCGAGGCCATCTGTCCGCACAGCGCATCGTCCGTCCATTCCCGGCCCAGCACGTCAAACAAGCTGCGCTGAAGGTCGTGGTTCGCCAGCGAGTACAGCTCCTTGGGCAGGTCCACGAAGTCCACGAGGGCGTCGGGGCGCTCGCGCAGGAGCATGCCGTCCACGTGTGCGCCGAGGCTGCGCAGGCCCAGCCACCCTCCGCACACGACGCCCGCCCCACCGAGGATCGCGAGGATCGCCAGCGCGCAGCGTCGATTCAGGCGCAGGCCCTTCGACGATTTCTCCGCGGCCGGTCTGGATCGACGCCTGCGGCGCATGATCGATCAGCACCCCCGCAGAGACAGTTCTATGATCCGCTGACAAAGCTCATCGAAGTTGATTCCGCGCCTCGCCGCGGCCTTGGGGACCAGCGAATGGCTGGTAAAGCCGGGAATGGTGTTGACCTCGAGGAAATACGGCTGCATCGTCGTCGCGTCCAGCATGCAGTCCACGCGCGAGAAGACCCTGCAGCCCAGCGCCCGATGCGCCGCGAGGCTCAATCGCTGCACGCCTTCGAGCACGCCGGCGGGAAGATCTGGGTCAAACAGGTACTGCGTGTCGTCGTCGAGGTACTTGGCTTGGTAGTTGTAGAACTCCCGCTTGGTGCGAATCTCGCAAACAGGCAAGGCTTCGTCGCCGAGAATGCCGACCGTAAGCTCCCGCCCGGCGATATACTCCTCGACGAGCGCCCGCCCATAACGCTGAACGACTTCCGCGGCGGCGCGTTCCAAAGCAGCCGCCGACCGTGCGACCGTGGTGTCCACGCTGCTGCCGGACGAGACCGGCTTGACCACCGCGGGCGTGGCGAATCGATCTGCCAAACCCTTCAGGCGCAGCGAATCGACCACTTCATACCGCGGCGTGGCGACGCCGGCGCGTTCGAAGCGCTCCTTGGCGGCCGCCTTATCCATCGCCAGCCGAGAAGCCTCGGCGCCGGAGCCGCTATAGCGCAGCCCGCGTTCATCCAGCTCCGCCTGCAACGTCCCGTCCTCGCCGAACTCGCCGTGCAAAGCGATGAACACGAAATCCGCCGGTCGCTCCAGGGCGCTCAAATCGTCGGCGTGGATGTCGTACATCTCCACGCGATGACCGAGCCGTCCGAGCGCGGCGTGGACCGCTCGCCCGCTGTCCAGGCTTACCTCGCGCTCCGGGCCGGGTCCGCCCGCCAGCACCGTGATGTCGAGCGACTCAACAGCCATTGGCGGCTTGTCCATCCTCCTGCCCCGCACCTGCGCTACGGTCATCCGCCTCTCTCCCTGACTCCGACCGGCTTCCAGATGTCGATCTCGACCTCCAACTCCGTGGAAAAGAGCGCCCGCACACGCTCGCGAATCAGGTCAATGAGCCGCATCACGTCGGATGCTTTCGCCCCGCGACGAGCCACGATGAAGTTGGCATGTCGCTCTGAAACGCGCGCTTCGCCGCAGGTCGTCCCCTTGAGGCCGGCCTGGTCGATGAGCGCCCCGGCCGAGTGGCCGTTCGGGTTCTTGAAGATGCACCCGGCGCTCTGGTCCGCAAGCGGCTGCGAGGCCCGCTTCAGCTCGAAAAACTCCTCGAATTTCCTTCGCACCCTGGCCGGGTCGTCCTCGGCAAGCTCCAGCTCCGCGGAGAGCACGAGGTGCCCGTCGATGTTCGATCGGCGGTATCCGAACCCGCAGCGATCCGCCGCCCAGAACTCGCGCCGTCCGTCGGGCCCCAGGACCTCCACGCGACGGACCACGTCGCTGAACTCGCCGAACCGCCCGCCGGCGTTCATGCGCACCGCCCCGCCGACCGTCGCGGGAATGCCGGCCATGCACTCCAGGCCGGACAGGCCCCGCGCGCTGCACCGCCTCGCCAGGGGGATCAAGTCGACGCCCGCGCCGACCTCCAAGCGGGTGTCACGACGTGTCACTTTCCGAAACGAGGGATGATCCAGGCGCGTAACGACCCCGTCGAACCCGTCGTCGCTGACCAGCACGTTGGCTCCCCGGCCCAGCACCTTCACCGGGACGCTGTGCTCCCGGGCCCGGACGACCAGCTTCGCCAACTGATCCGCGCTACGCGGCCGAAACAGATACCGAGCGCGCCCCCCCAGACGGAACCACGTCCGCCGCCCAAGGGGAACTTCGTGCTCGATTTGCTCCGCAAAGTCTTTCCACCAGCTCATCCGCCACTTTCCACACGTCGCCCGCGCCCATGGTGAGAACCAGATCGCCCTCTGCGACTTCGTTGACCAGGAGTTCCGCGATCTGACTGAGCTCGGGGACGTACCTCGCCTTCCCTCCGACACGACCGATTCGCGAGGCCAATTCCAGCGATCCAGGCGTGCTGGACCGCTCGGTCTTGTCCCGCGCCAGGTAAACATCCGGCATGACCACTTCATCCGCTTCGCCGAACGAAGCCGCAAACTCCTCCATGAAATACTGCGTCCGCGAGGCCTGATGGGGCTGAAAGACGACCCAGGTCCGACGCGGCGCGTACCGCTGCTTGGCCGCGGCGATGCTGACGCGAATCTCCGTCGGATGATGGGCATAATCGTCGACGATCGTCACGCCCCGCCACTCTCCGCGCCACATCAATCGCCGATCGACGCCACGGAACGTGGCTAACGCCTCGGCCACTCGCTCCGGCTCCGCCCCGGCATTGATCGCCAGCGCCACCGCCGCCAGAGCGTTGCTCACATTGTGCCGTCCCGCGATCGCCAACTGCGCCGACAGGAGCCGCGCGCCGCGCGATTCGATCTCGAAAGCGAAACGCCCGCTGTCGCTACGCAGGTTTGTCGCCCGCCAATCCCCCGTTTCACGCAGGCCAAAGGTCTCCACCCGGCACCGGGCCGCCGATGCAGCTTGAACGGCGCGCTCGTCGTCCGCGTTGCATAGCAAGAGACCGGACGGATGGACATTCGCCGCGTACTCCGCAAACGCCTCGACGATCTCATCGAGGTCGTGATAGCAATCCAGGTGGTCCGACTCGATGTTGAGGATCGCCGCCAAGAGGGGCCGAAGGTGCAGGAACGACCGATCGAACTCACACGACTCGACGATAACGTGCCGACCCGTGCCGACTCCGCTGCTCCCGCCCAACTGCGCGGACCGTGCGCCGATGATGAACGACGGGGACAGCCCGGCCCGCTGGAACAGGTGCACGCACATCCCCGTGGTCGTGCTCTTGCCGTGTGTTCCCGCGATCGCTACGCCCTCGCGCACCGACGTCAGGAACCCCAGGAGCTGGGCGTACTTCATCACCGGCACGCCGCGTTGCCGCGCCGCCGCAAGCTCCGCGTTGGATTCCGGCACCGCGGCGCTCACCACAACCAACTCTGCATCGCGACCAAGCTGGTCCTCGGCGTGGCCGATCCACACCCGCACGCCTCGCTGAACCAACGCCGCCAGACCGTCGAATCTCGATAGGTCCGATCCCGAAACGACCGCCCCAAAATCGCTAAGCAACGCGGCAGCGCCGCTCATTCCGCTTCCGCCGATGCCGATCAGATGAACGCGAAGGCCGGCGATGGTCCGTAGTTGAAAAGTCGGCGTGGTCGGGCGGTCAATGACGGCTCCGTCGATCTGAGCGTGCATCGGCGATCCCTCAAATGGCTTGCCGGACGGCCGGCGCCCGCAGATCGAGGGCGGCCGTTCCCGTGTTTATCGGGTACACGTCAAAGCCGCCTCCACCGATTCGCATGCGCTCCCGCGCGCATGAATTCGAGCAAGTTTCAACACTTCACAGGCGATCGTCTCGTCCGCGTCGAGCCGCCCCATGCGCCTTGCCGCCTCCGCAATCGCCGCCCGCTTGGCGTCATCACTCATCAACTCACCGAGCACCGATTGCAGCGCCGGCGCGTTGACCCCCGGATCGATCGCGTCGCGCACAATCCGCGCCGCGCCCACGCGTTCCAGGCATTCCGCGTTCGCAAGCTGGTGTTGGTCCCGGTGAAAGGGATAGGGCATCAGTATTGCGGCGCGCCCGACGGCGGTTAGCTCCGCCAGCGTTGACGCCCCCGCCCGGGAGATGACGAGGTCCGCCGCCGCGACCGCATCGGCCATGTGCTCGGTGTAGGAAAGAACCTTCCCCAGCCCTTTCCGCGAGGCGTACGCAGAAGCGACGAAGGCGTGGTCACTTTCGCCGGTCAGGTGCAGGATTTGCCAATTCGACCGGGATTCGAGCCATGATCGCAGCGCGATCATGCCCTGATTGATGCTCCGAGCACCCTGCGACGCGCCTGTGACTAACAGGGTCCGGCGCTCACGATGCAACCCGAACCGGGCGACGCCCGTCTCGCGCGTGGCCGCCGCAAAGGCCGGCCGAACCGGGCAGCCAACCACTCGCACCGCTACCCCTGGTGGGTACGCAGCGACGGTATCATCCCATTGTGCGAAGACGACATCGGCGTGCTTCGCCAAATACCGGTTCGCCCGCCCGGGAGCTGCATCGGGATTGAGGATCGCGATGGGAATCCCGGCCCGGCGGGCCTCCTGGACCGCCGGGATCGAGGCCATTCCGCCCGTTCCGATGACCGCCGCTGGCGGATCGATGAGGAACCGAGACCGGCACTCGTGCCGTGCCCCGCGCAGGCCTTGAAGAACGCCGTGCCAGCGCCAAGGCCTCGCCGAGAGGGCCCGTAGCTCCTGCCGAACCACTTCGCAGTCCACGTGCCCCAGGATGGAGCCGTCAATTCCTCGCTGCGTGCTGAAGAAGATGAACCGCGCGTCGGGCACGCGGTCTCGGAGGGCCCGGGCGACGGCGATAGCCGGATACAGGTGTCCGCCCGTCCCGCCGCCCGCAAACGCGAACAGCGGCCCGCCCAGTGGTGTATTCGCCGCGGCGATCACGAAGCCCGCGCCCTTTCCGTTTCGGCGCTCCGACCGCCGCGCGCCGCCACGGCCGCGAGCACGCCGACCATGGCGCAGGTCATGAACATCCCGCTCCCGCCCGCCGAGAGCATCGGCAGCGGCACACCGGTCGTCGGTGTCATCACCGTCACGACGGCGATGTTCATCGCTGCCTGTACGGCCACCACGAACGCCAATCCGAACGCGAGCAAGCGCTCGAAAGGCGTCGCCGCGGCGAGCATCGTCCGCAGTCCGACCCAAACGAACGCGCAGAAAAGCCCGATGACCAAGCCGCCGCCGAATATGCCGAGTTCTTCGCACACCACCGCGAAGACAAAGTCCGTATGGCTCTCCGGTAGATAGCCGTACTTCTGAATGCCCGAGCCGAGTCCGGCGCCGAACCAGCCGCCCGACGCGATGGTCACCAGCGATTGCAGCGGTTGATACCCCGCGCCCTGCGGGTCACCCCAGAAATCTCGAAACGCCGCGATCCGCGCCAGACGATACGGCGCGGCGTACAAGAGCACGGTCAGTCCAGCCACGCCGATCGCGCCGATCAACAGAAGATGGTGCAGCCGACAACCGGCCATGAACAAGACGCCGACCGCGACGACCGCCAGCAGCACTGCCGTCCCGAAGTTCTCCTTACCCACCAAAGCGACGCAGATCGCGATTGCGCCCATCGCAGGCATGAACGCGCGGAAGAACGAACGCGGATTGGCATCCCGATCGCCGAGCAACGACGCCAGCAGCACCACCAGGGCCAGCTTGGCTAGCTCGGACGGCTGGAACCCGATGGCGAGTCCCAGCGGCGAGAGTCCCAGCCAGCGATGCGAACCTCGATGGGGATTGGCCAGCCCAGGAATCAGCGCCGCTGCCAGCAACAACGTCGCGATGACAAAGAGAACGCGCGACATTCGAACGCGAAGGACGGGCGATGAGAGAATGCGGTCGCTGAGCCACGCCGTCGCCAGGATGATCCCCAAACCCGCGAGAATGAAGATCCCCTGCCGGCCCAAGGCCGTCGTCCAGATGCGAGTCGCAAAGACCGGTTGATCCAGCGACGCCGTCGCCGAGGCGACCATCACCAGACCGATGGACATGAGCATGGCCGCGATGAGAACCACCGCCGCCGGCTGGACCGTCCGTTGGTTGATACTCGCATCCATGCGACGTCGTCCGTGACCGCTTGTGTCCGCTACCTCATTATCGTAGCTTAATCGCCCCCCGCGCCAACAACCTCTCCCCCTCTCCCCTTGGGAGAGGGTCGGGGTCAAGGGGCGTTTTTTCCTATCTCCGTCCGGGAGGTGGCCCAAGGGTGAGGGCCGACCCGAGCCGCGCGATGTCAAAGCGACCCCGAAGGGATCCACCGAAAGTAGCTGGGCGTCAAGCGCAGCACGACCCCTGGAAACCAAGGCCCCCAAAAAAATCCCCTCTCCCGCCGGGAGAGGGGCTCACGGGTGAGGGCTCTTCCGCCCGCCGGGGCGCACGAACGCCAGGGGTTTCAACCCCCAGTAGCGGACCCCCTCTTTTTTCCCGCCCGGCAGGGCGGACGAACCAGGCTCCCTTGTCCGTCGCCTTGTCGGCTCGGATCGCCCCTTCGTCGCTGCGTGCGTGGCTCCGTGGCTGCCTTCGTGCCGACCAAGCGACCAAGGCCTGAGCCTTGACGGACTGTGGCCACTGGCGACGCGAAGCGACACCCGTGGTAGCGTGTCGCCCTAATGTGATCCCGCCGTGCAGCGACGGAGGAGGGTCGTGGCAAAGGTCAGCAGCAAGACACCCATAACATTGTCATTGACTGCCATACTCTCCGGCGCTGCCCACGGTGCGGAGATGACTGTGACCCTCCTCGGCACGGGTTGTCCCACGCCGGTGATGGATCGGTTCGGGCCCAGTACGCTGGTTGAAGCCGGCGGGCACAAGTTCGTCTTCGATGCGGGACGTGGGGCAATTCAGCGGCTCCGGCAAATCAACGTCGCGTGGCAGGACGTGGACGGCGTGTTTTTCACGCACCTGCACTCCGATCACATCGTTGGCTTCCCCGATTTGTGGCTGACGGGATGGCTGGTCAGCGCGGGACGCAATCGTCCGCTTCACGTGTGGGGGCCGGCCGGGGCGAAAAAGATGATCGATCATCTTCAGCAGGCGTACGAGTTCGACATTCGGACGCGGATCGAACACAACCACGCCAAGCCCGACGGCGCAGTCATCGTCGCTACGGACATCGCCGAGGGCGTCGTCTACGAGAAAGACCGCGTCAAGATCACGGCTTTCGAGGTCGATCACGCGCCGGTCAAGCCCGCGTTCGGCTATCGCGTCGACGCGGGCGGGCGATCCGTGGTGCTCTCGGGCGACACGCGTTTCTGCGAGAACCTGATTCGCTACGCCGCAGGCGCCGATCTGTTGATCCATGAAGTGGTCGCGCCTGACTCGGTGCGCCGGGCAGGTATCCCGATCGAGAGAATAGGGCCGGTCCTCGATTGCCACACCACGCCCGAACAGGCCGGCAAAGTCTTCGCCCGCACCAAGCCCAGGCTGGCCGTCTACTCGCACATCGTCATGACCAACGCCACGCCAGACGAAATCATCGCCCCCACGCGCAAGGTGTATTCGGGCCCGCTGGAACTTGGCGAGGACCTGATGGTGATCGAAGTGGGGGAGGAGATTCACGTCCGACGATCAGGCACTCCGCGTCCCCCTTGAAAACCGCTGACAGAGAATTAATCACTCCACCCGGTACCAGGTGTTGACTCGGCCGCGACCCAATAGCAACACTTGAGGTAGAGGCCGGACGGTTGCGCGGACGACTGCTTGTGCGCATCACGGCGTCCGAAGATGACCTGAGTTGGACGCAGCCGCCGCCTTACGGAATTGAAAGGACCACCCATGAAGTTCGTACATTCTGGAACTCCGATTCTCGTTCTCGTACTCTCCGCATCCGCATTCGCCGACCAGCGACTCTTTCCCGTTGTTCAAGGAGGAAAACACGCCTTCATCGATAGGGACGGCAAGGTCGTCGTCCACGCGCAGTATGACAACGCCCGCAACTTCCATGACGGCCTCGCGGCCGTGAAGCTCGACGGGAAATGGGGCTTCATCAACGCTGACGGCAAGCTCGTCATCCCCGCGCAATACGAAGATGTGGGCGACTTCCACGACGGCCTTGCCCACGTGGAAAGCAAGGAGGGGCTCCTGAAGAAGAGATACGGCTTCATCGACAAGGAGGGCAAGGTCGTCGTCGGCTATGAGTTCTCCAAAGCCGGTGATTTCAAGAACGGGCTCGCCCCCGTCGAGAAAGACGGTTTGTGGGGGTACATCGACAAGACCGGGAAATTCGTCATCCCAGCGCAGTTCAGCTCCGCCAATGACTTTAACGACGGCCTGGCGGAAGTGAAGAGCGGCGGTGACTTGGGCGGAAAGTGCGGCTACATCGACACCAAGGGCAGTTTTGTCATCAACCCGCGCTATGAGGACTGTGGCTCATTCAACGACGGCCTCGCCCCAGTGGAGATCAACGACAAATGGGGCTTCGTGAGCAAGAATGGCGAAACGGCCATCGAGCCGCAATTCGATTCCGTCCAGCATTTTTCCAACGGCTTGGCCGCCGTGCGGATCGGTGGGTTGGTGGCCGGCAAGTTCGGCTATGTCGATAAGTCCGGCAAGATGCAGATCAACCCGCAGTTCACCGACGCCCGACCATTCTACGATAGCCTCGCGGCGGTCAAAGTCGAGGGCAAATGGGGGTACATCGACACGGATGGCAAAGTGGTAATCCCGGCGCAGTTCGACGAGGCCGGTGGATTCGAAGACGGTCTCGCCCGCGTGAAGACCAGCAACGGTCACGCGTGGATCGATAAGAAGGGTAAATACACTTGGCAGGCGACAAAGTAGTCGTGTGCTTACGTGGAACAATCACTCGGAGATCAATCATGAGGCGTAGTTGGATTGTCGCGAGCCTGGCGTGCGCACTGGCATGTGCGTGCGCAGGCTGCGAGAGTCAGAAAAAGACCACCCGCAAGGTATCGGTCGAAGGACCCGAAAAGAAAACCGAGATCAAGCTCGAGACCACCAAAAAGGAAAAGGACGACTAGGGCGGCGGCCAATGCACGATGAGAACCGGCCTATCGAGGGACAATGAACGTACTCTGGATGATCGTGCTCATTCTCGTCCTGATGTGGCTGCTCGGCATGGTCACAGCCTACACTCTGAGCGGCTTGATTCACATCCTACTCCTCGTCGCGGTGATCGTGCTGCTGGTACGCCTGATTCAAGGCCGCCCTCCGGTATAGGCGAGCGCACCCGCGACAGTCGCAAGCACCACCGCGCGGCGTCGGAGTGGATTGTCTTCTGCGACGTTGTGGTCATCGGTTCATCCTTACGTGGATTCGCGCCGCAGTCTAAACGAAAAGCCGAAACTCAGCGACTCCAGGTAGCCGAGAGGCGTCAGCCGTGGGATAGGGTCGGTCGGGACAGGCCTTGGCGGGGATGAGGTTGATCTGGACTGCTCATTCTTACGGTATGGGCTGAGGGTTGGATTCGTCGCTCCCGGATTCGAACTCCCAACACGACCGAAGCGTGTCCGCGAAATTAGCCGATTTTGCCGCAGATTCATCGGCTCGCCGGCGGAACGCCGCGGTAGCGCTCCAAAGTTGATGTAAACAAAAAAATGGTGATGACTCGTGTTGTACGGTTTTCGGCCCGCGACGCGCGGGCAGGAAGGAGTCACCACCATGCGGCGGAAGATAACGCCGGGGGA
>Ga0187893_10001473_pt1 | contig 56180 bp, 38 predicted proteins | sample MA1701074metaG_FD_139574 | JGI IMG/M metagenome (GOLD analysis project Ga0187893, IMG submission 139574) | White microbial mat communities from a basaltic lava cave in the Kipuka Kanohina Cave System on the Island of Hawaii, USA - MA170107-4 metaG ...
GATCATGCGCGACACGGTGTTCTCCGTGGGCTACGTGGGCTCGAAGAACACCAACGTACAGGCGGCGCTCATCTACAATCTGCCGCGGCCGTTGTTCAACAACACGCGCGAGGATCCTCGCTTCACTAACATCACTTATATTGGACCGCTGGCGTCGTCGAACTATCATGCGATGCATGTGATTCTCGGGCGGCGATTGAGCCGCGGACTGATGGTCGACGCCAACTATTCGTGGTCGCACTCGATCGACAACTACGCGCCGTATTTCGGTCTCAACGCGGCGGCTGCGCCGGTGCAGAATCAGACCAACCTGAATGCAGAACGCGGCGACTCCGATTTCGATCAGCGGCACGCGTTCAAGACAAGCTTCCTGTACCAACCGCCCTTCAGCAGCCAGAATCGCGCCGCGGCGGAGCTTGTTCGAGGGTGGGAGGTCTCGGGTATCTTCACCGCGCTCGCCGGCAGTCCATTCTCGATTTTGACTGGGCGCAGCACGGGCGACAGCCTGAACAACCAGCGGGCGAACGTTGCGCCGGGCGCCAACATCTATAGCGGCAATACTCGCGCATTGAATGCGCAGATCCTCAACCCGGCAGCGTTCACGATTCCCACGGTGCGCGATCCGGCGAACGGACTGATGCTCGGCGACCTGAGCAAAAGTGCGCTGGTCGGCCCACCGGGCTTGAATTGGAATCTCGCTCTGCACCGAAACTTCACGGTGACCGAACGAGGCGTGCTGCAATTCCGTCTCGAGATGTTCAACGCCTTCAACCAGGTGAATTTCAGCGATCCGGTGAACAGCATGAGCAACCCCAATTTCGGTCGCATCATCGGCGTAGGCGCGCCGCGCGAGATTCAGCTTGCGTTGAAGTTTAACTATTGATTCGACGGCGCCAAGGAGATGCATAAGCTGTGCTCACACCGAATCTTTTCTTACCTTGTTCCTTGTTTCTGGCCGCTCCGGTTCTGCCGTCGGACTACTTCGACGTGGTGGTGGTAGGCGCGACTCCCGCGGGTATCGCGGCGGCGTACAATGCTGCTCGCGAGGGCGTGAAAGTGGCGATCGTCGAAGAGACGATGCACATCGGCGGCTTGGCCTCAGGTGGGCTGTCCAACACCGATTTCCGCGACTTCGAATCGGTGGGTGGAACTTTTCTCGAATTCATGCGGCGCGTAGAGGCGTACTACGCGAAGAAGTACGGATCCGATTCGCAGCAGGTGAAGGATTGTGTACTGGGTGGTTATTATGAGCCCTCGGTTGCCCGGCAGGTGTTCGAAGAGATGCTCGCCGATCAACGCGTCAGCGTCTTCAAGTTTCGTCGCCTTGCCGGCGCGGAGGTTAAGAATCGCCGGCTGGCCGCCGCCACGTTCGAGAACCTGCGCGGTGGCGGCGTGCGCAAGTTCACCGCGCAAGCGTTCATCGACGGCACCTACGAAGGGGATCTGATTGCGCTCGCGGGCGTGCCCTACCATTTGGGTTGCGAGGCAAAATCGAAGTACGGCGAATCTCTCGCGCCGGACCAGGAGAACAAGTGGGTCCAGACCTATAACTTTCGTGTGTGCATGACGCGCGATCCGGCAAACAGCCTGGGCTTGCCAAAGCCTGAAGGATACCGGCCGGAGGATTTCGCGATCCTGGCCGAGCAGTTCCGGTCCGGCAAGGTCCAGACGTTTGCCAATCCCGAGCCCCACTCAGTTCTCAAGATACGGCGCATCCCGAATCAAAAGGCAGATTTCAACGACATGCCTACCGCCTACGGCCTGGCGCTGAAGAATATCAATCATCCCTGGGTCGAAGGCGGCTCCGAAGTTCGGGCCGGTATCTTCGACCGGTACAAGCGGCACTCGCTCGGATTGTTCTATTTTCTGGCGAACGATGCGGCTGTGCCCGAAGACGTGCGCAAGCAGATGGCTGCTTGGGGCATTCCGAAAGACGAGTATAAAGACTCGGAAAATTGGACGCCGGCATTATATGTGCGTGAAGGCCGCCGAATGATCGGCGACTACGTCTTCACGCAAAAGGATGCCGAGCCGGTTCCTGGCAGTCTGCGCAGTCCGGTACAACTGGACAGCATCGCCATTGGGCATTACTCGCTCAATTGCCACGGCGTCTATAGCCCCAAACCGGGTGTGAACTTTGGCGCATTCGGTCAAAACGTGAGCCCCTACCAGATTCCTTATCGTGTGCTACTACCGCCGAATGTGGACGGATTGCTCGCGCCCGTGGCCGTGTCGGCCAGCCACGTCGGCTACAGCACGATCCGCATGGAGCCCCATTGGACGGCCCTGGGGCAGGCGGCGGGGGTTGCGGCCGCCTGGGCAGTGCGCCAAAAGAAAGATCTGCGCGCGCTGGATGTGCCGCAACTGCAGGCGCGGCTGCATGAGCTTGGAGCGATGACGGTTTACATTCCTGACTTAGGACCGGAGCGCAAGGTAGCGCGACCCTCCTGGGATCAGCCAGGCTACTTCACGGTGCGCCGACTGGATGAGCCCGCCAAATCGACGCTATTCCGCGCGGCGCAGTACTTCGGCACTCGCGGATACTTCCATTCGTTGGCGGATCCGAAGAACGAACAACTCGCCAAGCGGTTTTCGGCTACCGGGCAGTGGAGTGAGGCTCGTATGGACCTAGCTATCGAGCCCGGCAAGCTGATCGACGAGGCGCTCGCCAGCCAGTGGCTGAAACAAGCTGGCGTAAAGAAGACCGCCCAGTTGCGCGCCGACGGCCGCCTGACGCGCGGCGAGTTCCTGGAGCGGTTGCATCGAGCGGTATCGAAGTAAGGTTTTAAACGGCGGAGCAATAATGACCACCCCAGCTCGCATTAGAATCAGTCGAGCCATTCGTCGTCTGGATCGAACTTAGGGATCGCGATGATGATGACCCGCATGAGGCCGATCGCACGGTGACGGACGCCTGGCGGGATCAGCACGCTCATGCCGGGCTTAACCGGAATTACGTCGTCATCGAGTTGCATGTGCGCTCCCGGCTCGCACTCGAGGAAGAAGTAAGTCTCCGTGATGGCTTTGTGATAGTGGAGTTTGGCATCCACTTTGATGTCGGTCACGTGCAGTGTGCCAGGGAACTCGGGCGCATCTGCGAAGGCGCGCCGGGCCGTACCACAAGGACAGGCGATCCCGGGAAGCTCGGCGAAATCGACGACGCGATAACGCGTGCCGGTGGACTTCATCGTGTGTTCCGTTTATGCGCTAGCGGTTTCAGCTTCAAGTTGCGAAACTCCACGCGCATCGGCTCGCCGCTGTGGAGTTGAAGAGCAAGCACGCCGCTCGAAGCTTTCTCGTCCATCGCATCCATCGTTTGCTCACCGTTCAGCCAAATCCGGACTCGTGGGCCTTCAGCCCGGACTTCGATGAGGTTCCAATCCTTCGGCCGGACATGCGCTTTTGCGACGCGCCAGCCTTCATCTTCGGTCTTCATCAGCGTACGTCGCCGCCCCCTCTCCTCGTAGAAGTTACCCCAGGCGGAGCGATCGCCAGCGTCCGAAAAATCGGCTTGATAGCCGGACACGATCCAACCAGGACCCGGATGCAAGGTGCTACGGAACTGAATGCCGCTGTTACCATTGCGTAGACGGACTTCAGCCTTCAGATGGAAGTCGCTTACAGTGCGCTCATGGACCAGGAAGGTGTTCTGCTCGATTTTGTGTGCGTCCGTTGTCCCGGCGATCGCGCCGTCTTCGACCTTCCACACGCGTGAGTCGCCAGACCAACCTGTCAGGTCCTTGCCATTGAACAGAAGTTGATAGCCATCCCGGTTCTCGGCCGGATTCAGTCGATTGACGGGTTCGACGGCGAGAGCGGACAGGGGTAGAAATGCGAGTGTGAACCGTCTCATCGCATTATCTCCGCCCAGGTGACTTCACGATTCAGGTCCATCGAAGTGCGCGCCAGGATCGCCGTGAGCGTGCTCTCGGCCGAGCGGACGCCAGTGTTCTCGGGTTTGCCGTCCCGGACGCGCTGAATGAACTCCATCAGCGCGTTCACCGTAATGTCGAAAGGCTCGCGCTCTTCGAGCGCGTCGCCCTTGCCACGAAAATGCTTCCAGTATTCGCGCGCGGTCTGGATGACGCCGGTGGAGCCGTAGAAGGTCTCGTTCACATCGCGGTAGAACTGCGGTGTGATCTGGGTGCCGGTAAGCGTCGCTTGGATGCCACTCTTGTAAGTGAATGTAACATTGCAATGGTCACGCTTGTCCCCACGCACGATCACGGTCTGGGAGCCGGCAGCCAGCGCCTTCTCGGGATGGCCTCCGAGGAACCAGTTGAGAACATCGACGCCGTGGCTATAGGTTTCAACAATAAAGTCGCCGTAGGTCTCCTGCCAGTCGTGCCATCCACGAACTTTCTCTTCCGGCGTCTGGGGGCGGCTGATCGGAGTGTTGTTCGCGGGTACGGCTCCTTTGATCCAGTGCGAATGCGCCAGGCGCAGCTTCCCGATGCCCCCGCCTGTAACGAGCGCGTGCGCCTTCCGGTAGCCGGGTCCATACCGCTGCTGGAAACCGAAAGTAATGTTGAGGCGCCGGTCCGCGGCGTCAGCGGTGCGCATGACACGCTTGCAACCCTCGACATCAACTCCGGCGGGCTTCTCGATGTAGACATGCTTGCCTGCGCTAATGGCGGCCTCCAGGTGTTCGGGGTGAAGGAAGACGGGTGTCGCAATCACCACTGCGTCGACATTGCTGGCGAGCAGATCCTGGTAACGTTTATAGGCCTTGGCGTCAGCGGCGGGAATCGTCTTGCGCGCTCGCTCGATGCGCTCGTCGATGATGTCGCAAAGTGCAACGACGCGGGCATTGGTGTGCTTGGCGAGCAGCGTCGCATCGTATGTACCGCGCCCGCCGGAGCCGATGAGTCCGACCGTAACGGCGGAATTTGCGGCCGTCCCGCGAACAGTGGCGATCGGAAGCACCGCGGCGGCTTTCATCCACTTGCGGCGAGAAACAGAAGGGTCGGATTGAGAAGGCATGATCTACTCCAGTCTAGAAGGAGAATCGAGCGGAAAGCTGTATCTGGCGCGGCGGGTGGGCGCCTGTGATCTGGCCGAGACGTGTGTTGGTCTGCATTCCGTCGGGCGCAAAGCGCGCCGCCGTATCCACCGCTGAGTATTGCGTGTGGTTGAAAACATTGTAGAGCTCGATCCGAAGCTGTAGGACCCGCGCTTCCGAGCCGATCGGAAAGTTCTTGAAAACCGACAAGTCCCAGTTGTTTATGCCGGGGCCTCGGAAGACGTCCTTGGGAGCGTTGCCGAAGGCGCCGCGCGCCGGGCGGCCCAACGCGCTTGTATTGAAGTAGCGGTCAAATGTACGCTCGCTCTTGGGGAGCACCGGAGTGGCGAGAATCACGGTCCGGACGCCGTCGCCACCGCCGGCGATATCGGCGTTGTCGGTAGTTGCGAACCCGACGCCGAGTGGCTCGCCGCTGATGAAGCTGGCTATTCCGGACAGCATCCAGTGGTCGAGCGCCAACCGTGAGAACACGTTGTTCCAGCGTTGGCTGGCCTTGGGTAGGCTCCAGTTCCATGTCAAGACAAGATTGTGACTGCGATCGAAGCCGGCCTTCCCGTAATTCCACGCCCGCAATGGCGCATACGTGGCGACGTTACTGAAGTTGCCATCAACGAAGTCCATTGCCTTGGACCATGTCCACGACACGCCATACTGGAGGGACCGGGCGAAGCGGCGGTTCACCTGCACTTGCATTGAGTGATAGTTCGAGGTGCTCGAGAACTCGCGGTAGTTGATCCCGTCATAACCCGGATACGGACGGAAAAAGTTGGCCGGAAGCGGGCGGCCCGGTGAAGTCGGGTCCTGATTCTGCGGCAGGAAGTTAGAGCCGTAAGGCGTCAAATTGATGTTGCGATTCACCATCAGATGGCGCGCGACCGAGCCGACATAAGCCACGTCTAAAACCGCTCCAAGGCCGATGCTCTGCTGGATACCGAAGCTCCAGTTCATGACGGTGGGAACCTCGCCCGAGCGCGAGAGTCCGAAGACCGACGCGGGGAAGAGCGCCCCTTGCGCGCGCAAATAGCTGTCGAAGTTGTTGTAAAACAGAATGGGCGTGATGCGCAGAGGTGGGTTCTCCGTCATCACCAGCGCCTGGTCGGTTTGCAGCCGATCGTAGAAGATGCCGAAGCCGCCGCGCAGAGCGGTCTTGCCGTTCCCTAAAAGATCGTACGCAAATCCGAACCGGGGCGCATAGTGGATGCCGCGATTATCAATGAGGCCCCGAGGATAGGAGGGATCTTCCGAAGCCACCACCATGCCATTAAACGGCTGGCCGGAATTCGGCACGAAGCCCCCGACAAAGACCTGCGGCAATGTCTCGCCTGTGAGCGGATTCAGCGCCACACGGCTGCCGTTGACGAGCGTGGGCCGGTAGAGTAGTGGGGATCGGCTGGGATTGTAGCGCCCGAGATCGAAGCCCGCAAGGTTATCCGGCGCGCTGTAGTTGGGCTGGATCCAATGGAAGCGCATACCGAGGTCGAGCGTCAGCCGCCGCGTGGCGCGCCAACTGTCCTGCGCGTACCACTCGAGATTAATGAACCGGCCGTAAGCGAACGTCAGTTTGTCGGATTCCTGGTAGGAACGAAAGTTTCCGATCAGAGTGTTCGACCATGCCCAGCCCGTGTCCAGCGGATTATTAGGATCGCGACCGAAATCGAAGGCGCCGCGGAAAAGTGACTCGCGGCGGGTGTTCCGGGTCGTAGGTTCGAAATAGATGCCGAGTTTGAAACTGTGCCCGCCACGGGTGTGGCTGAGGTTGTTGGTGTAATTCCAGAGATTGTTGCGGCCAAGAAAGGGGAACTTCGGATCGAGCAGCAGGTTGACGGCGTTGGGTACTCCGCCGAAGGCGGCGTCGGGAATGATGTCCTCGGGATTGTTCTGAGGAAAGAATTGGCCGAGCGTACCCATGCCGGTTTGCGAACGTTGGTTGCGGGCTAGTGCCTGCTGATCGAGGTAGCTGCGGTCCTGAATGCCACGATTTACGCCCCAGGTAAACTCGTTCACGGTTCGAGGCGATAGGATCTTGGTGATGTTCAGAACAAAACCACGCCCCTTCAGGTCATAGAGAATTGGGATCTGTGGCCAGTTCGATGAAATGCCAACGAAACCCTGGGCACCCTTGAATTTCTCGTAGCTCGTGATGCCCCGCCAGAAGATGGATGTGCTCTGGTTGAGCTGATAATCGAGCCGCAGCATGTGGACTTGGCGCGGATTATCCACTTCTCCTTGAAAGAGATAGTTGTACTGATAGGTGGGGCTGTTGGTGTTCGCGGCTGGGAACAGGTTGAGAAACGCTTGGCCGTTGGGATTGACCCGGCTCCCTGGGATCACATTGTTAGGGAAGGGCGTCCGGATCGTGGGATCAATAATCGGAATGAGGCGACCGTTGGCCTCGAAGGTCTGGCGAAAGTCACCGCGGCGCTCGAGTTCACTTGGAACGGTGCGGAACTGCAGCGTCAACGGGCGCCTCTGCGGCTGCACTTCGCCGGAAAGGAAGAAAAAGAGCTTGTCGCGACCGCGATTCAAGCCGCCAAAAGAGAGTGGGCCACCGATGGTCCATCCGCCCAGGTCATACCGATAGCGCTCACGCGGGCGATTGGTGAGATTGTTGAAGAAGCTGTTTGCGTTGAGCGCCTCGTTTCGTTTGTAGTAGTAGCCGCTGCCATGAAACTCGCGCGTACCGGACCGCATGATCACGTTGATGGCGGCGCCGGAGTTGCGGCCATACTCGGCCTGATAATTCGTCATCAGGACTTTCACTTCGGCGATGGCGTCCATGCTGGGCTCGAAGTATGGTCCAGTGTTACTGCCAGTGTCCAGGTTGGTGACGCCGTCGAGAGTGAGGTTGTACGTGCCCTGCCGGCCGCCCTGGATCGAGATGCCGCTCAGGCTGTTATTCCCTGGTGATTCGCGGGCATTGGCGCGCATATCTACAACTCCGGGCAGCGTCTTCAGCAATCCCATGAAGTCACGGCCTTTGAGCTGGAGCGTCGCCAATTGGGAGACAGTGACCGTTCCCGAACGCTCGGCGCTAGCGGTCTGGACCGTGGCGCCCTGAGCCTCGACGCGCACGGTTTCAGTGGTGGCTCCGAGTTCGAGCTGGATCTCGACCGGCAGTCGATCGTTCGCACTAAGGATGAGTCCCGCCTGACGGTGCATTTTGAAGCCCGGCTGTTCTACTTCGAGGGTGTAAGCGCCGGGCTGAATCGATTGGAAGCTGAACAGGCCGGTCTCGTTCGTGCGGACGTTGCGTGTCGCGTTGGTTGTCTCCTGGATCAGCCTCACGCTGGCGCCGACGACCACTGCGCCGGTCTGGTCCCTCACCATTCCTGATATCACGCCGCTGACCGTCTGCGTCCACGCTGGGAGGACCAACCCAAACGGCAACAGGGCGTAGACCAAATGCTTCACGAGGCACCTCCTCTCGCCTTATCTTCCGCCTTGGCATCCGTATTAAATCACAGCGCCAACTGAATTATACGCGCACTTGCCGCCGCTGTGAACTGGTGTGGCTCCCGCCGGGAAAGAGTTCGACAAGCTGGATGATATAATGCCCGCAAGCTTTTCCAATGCTCGCCCGAGTTGCTATTTTCCTTTTCCCTATCCGTCTGATCCTGGCCCAGGACACCAATCCACACACCAGCCCCGTTGACATCGAGCACGGGCGGCGGCTGTTCGACGCTCGTTGCGCGGGATGCCATGGCAAAGACGGTTCGGGCGGGCGTGGGACGAATCTGGCGCAGCCTGATCTGCCCCGTTCCTCGAATGACGCCAGCTTGTACCGCGTGATTCGCCGCGGAATACCGGGTACTGAAATGCCCTCCCAAAATCTCGCCACGGACCGCGAGATCTGGCAGATGGCCGCCTACGTGCGGTCTCTTGGGCAGAGACCGGCGGAGGCGGTTGCCGGTGACGCAATGCACGGCGCCCTGATCTTCAAGGGTAAAGGCGGCTGCCGGCAATGTCACACGGCTGGGCTCGAGGGTGGGCGCATGGGTCCGGTCCTGAATGGCGTAGGCGCGCGTCGTGGTGCGGCTTACCTGCGGCAGACTCTGCTTGACCCCGAGTCGCGAGTCCCTTTGGCATTCGGATTCTACGATGTGGTGACACGGAAGGGCCAACGTGTACGCGGAATCCGTGTCAATGAAGATACTCAGTCCATCCAGTTGCGCGACTTGTCCGACCAGGTTCATTCCTTCTGGAAGGATGAACTTTCCGAGATCAAGCGGCTGGCCGGAAAGACACCCATGCCCAGCTACAAATCCGTGCTGTCGGAGGCCGAAGTGAGCGATGTAATCGCCTATCTGGTTTCGTTGAAGGAGGTCCGGTGAAACGCGCGGCAGTTTTTGTTCTGATCGTGGCGCCTGTGGTTGCCCAGGTCGGTTTCGACCGCATTCGCAATGCGGAAAGAGAACCAGGCTCATGGCTCACCTACTCGGGTGACTATAACGGACGGCGTCATTCTTCTCTGGCGCAGATCAATCGCGGCAATGTAAGCCGGCTCAAAGTAGCTTGGATCTATCAGATCCCGGCGATGCACAAGGTCGAAACCACTCCTCTGGTCGCCGATGGCGTCATGTACCTCAGCGAGCCACCCAGCAATGTGACAGCGCTCGATGTCCGCACGGGGCGGAAGCTGTGGAGCTACATACGCCGCTTTCCCGAAGACCTTCGGGTCTGTTGCGGCCAGGTGAACCGGGGAGTCGCCATTCTAGACGACCTGGTCTTCGTGGGCACGGTGGACGCCTATCTGGTCGCGCTCGACGCAAAAACGGGCATCAAGCGGTGGGAAACGAAAGTGATCGACTATGCGACGGGTCATGCGATCACTGTGGCGCCGCTCGCGCTGAAAGACAAAGTCGTCGTAGGGGTCGCTGGGGGCGAGTACGGCATCCGCGGTTTTCTCGACGCCTACGAGGCCAAGACCGGAAAGCTCGCCTGGAGATTCTGGACGATTCCGGGCCCCGGCGAAAAGGGCAACGAAACTTGGGCCGGAGAAAGCTGGAAGACAGGTGGCGCGCCGACCTGGGTCACCGGAGCATACGATCCTGAGATGAATCTGGTGTACTGGGGCACCGGCAATCCCGGGCCGGATTGGAATGGCGACGTGCGGAAGGGAGACAACCTGTATTCCGATTCCGTGGTGGCGCTCGATGCCGATACAGGGAAGCTGAAGTGGTATTTCCAGTTCACACCACACGACGTGCATGACTGGGATGCAAACCAGGTTCCAGTTCTCATGGACGGCGAGATTCGCGGCCAGAAGCGCAAACTGCTGGTAACCGCGAATCGGAATGCGTTCTACTACGCGATCGACCGCGCGAGCGGCCAGTTTCTGTTGGGCAAACCATACGTGAAGCAGACTTGGGCCAGCGGCCTCGATGATCGCGGGCGGCCCATCCGCCTACCCAACACGTCCCCGACTATCGAGGGAACGCACGTATGGCCATCTGTTGGGGGCGGCACCAATTGGTATAGTCCCTCCTACAGTCCGAAGACCGATCTGTTTTATGTCGCCATCCGCGAAGCGAGCGACCTCTACTACATCGGTGAGGCGGAATACCGGCCCGGAGTGACCTTCTTTGGCGGCACGCACCGCATGGTTGAAAGCGATGAGAATTACGGAGCGATCCGCGCTCTGAAACCCACCACGGGCGATAAGATGTGGGACTACCGGTTGCACTCAGCCACCGGCGCCGGCGTCCTCTCAACAGCGGGAGACCTGGTTTTCGCGGCCGCGGAAGGCACCTTCTTCGCGCTGGATGCGTCGACCGGAAAATTGCTCTGGCGTTTCCAGACGGGCGGGATGATCGGCAGCAATCCCATGAGCTACCTGTCCGACGGCAAACAACATGTCGCAATCGCAGCGGGGAACGATATCATCACATTCGCGTTGGACTAACGCCGCTTCCGTCGGACTAGGGCTTTCCCCAGTTACGAAGATTTTTTTGAGGTGATACTCTTAAGTCCGCGGTGCACCGCGCGACTAAGCAAACCTGCTGCTTATTTCGGAGCAACCCCGCTAACGAGCCGCTCCTCTCGGAGTGGCTCGAGGCGGAGGTTGATGTGGCACCGGACAAATGGGCGCCGAGGACAGGGAGTGTATTCTATGGAAGTCTTAGGGCAGCCCGGACCACAACAACATGCCTTGCGCCATCCGTGTGCCGAGAGGCAGCGACTGCTGGACCAAGCCAGAACGGCGATCGGTACGATTATGTCCATACATAACGAAGAGATGGAGGCGGTCATCCGAGGCGAAATGACCGATCAAGGAGCCATCGAACGGCGATTACACGAGGCACGTAGACTCAAGACTTTCCTGATCGAGCAACTCAAGGGCCATGTTGAAGAGCATGGCTGCTAGACTAGACAGCTCCTGCTTATCCGGTTGTCTCAGCAGGCCACAATAGGGAATGAAGGCGCTGGCCAGTCATTTCTACTTTGATTTTGCCGGGCCAGTTGCTCAGGAAAGCATCGGCGAACGGTGAGGTCAGAACAGGATCTTTGCCGCGATTTGCGCTACGCGCGCCGCGTGGGTGTTCGAGATCACGCCGAACTGGGGATTTCCGAACACTTGGCCCGGGTTTGAAAATCGCACGCGGTTCTCTGCATTGAACGCCTCCAGTCGGAGCTGAATGTTTACCCGCTCTGTCACACGCGTATTCTTGAACAGAGACAGGTCGATGTTGCGGAAGCCCGGCGCACGAGTATCGGGCAGGGTCCGCGAGACATTTCCGAACGTAAACGGAGCGGGCTGGGAGAATACCGACGTGTTGAACCAACGGTCGATAGTCGGATCGTCGAGCTTCGCCGACGCCCCCTGTGCAATGTTCGGTCGTGACTGGCCGCCGAACGCGTTTGTCTGGTTGACCTGGGTGGTCAGCCCAAGTGGTGTACCTTTCTGAAAGCTCGCGATGCCATTGAACTGCCAGCCGGAAACGAGCTTGTTTACAATGCGATGCGTCCCGGAGAGCAAGGGCTTGCCCTGGCCGAACGGCAGCTCCCAGTTGAAGCTGAATACAAGGCGATTGCTGATGTCGATCGGCGAAAGGGATTTCTCCAGGCTTCTGGCGTAGTTGTTTTGCGTGGCCGGTGCGTAGAAGCCGAAGATGCCGGTCCCTCCGGCGTCGGTCAGCGCCTTCGCGAACGTGTATGCCGTCAGAAATCCGAATTGACCCTTGAACCGGCGCTCCACCTTCACCTGCAGGGAGTTGTATCCGGCTTGGCCGGTCGGCGTGAAGAAGTTGATGTTGTCGAAATGCGGATAGGGACGAAGGAGGCGGCCGCGCGACACCTGCGGGGCCAGCAGTGGTCCGGTCGTGATCAATCCGGCGAAAGGATTGGGCGCCTGAGTGAGTGTCTGTGCGCCGAGGGCGAGAGCCTCGGGCCGGAGCTGGTTGAGCGCGGTGTTAATCGGGATGCCGACCGACCTTGTCCCGACGTAGGCCGCGTCCACCAGGAACAGACCCGTGAACTCGCGCTGCAAGCTGAAATTGAAGTGCTGGGTGTAGCCGGTGTTGAAAACATTATTCCATTCCACCAGGCTCTCGCCAACGCGCGTGAGCAGACCGAGACTGGAGCCCGAAGGGAGCGGAAGTCCCTCGGGAAAGGGATCGGTTAGGCGGTTGGCGGACGTGATCCCGCCGTCGCGCGACGTCACCATGATGCTGGTCGAGCCGAAGCCGTCGTTGCCATTGCCGATCAGCCCTCCCTGTCCTACGGTCTGCTGGAAGAAGATGCCGTAGCCGCCGCGGGCGACGAAACGCGGCGTGATGCGCCAGGCGAGGCCGAACCGCGGCGCGAAGTTGTTCCGATCGGTAACCCACTGCCCCCGACTCACGCCGTCGACGCCGAGGAAGCGCAGACCGCCTCGCAGGTCGAGACCGGCTCTGTCGGAGAACGGATGACGCACGTCGCGATCGAAGGTACTGAGGCGATTGAAACGTTCGGTCTTTGGCGTCTCGAGGTCCCACCTCAGCCCAAGGTTCAGGGTCAGACTGGATGTCACGCGGAAGTCGTCCTGAAAATAGAGGCCGTAGTAATCCTGGTTGAGCGATACCGCCGGAAAGAACTGCACGCTCCCGCTGGCGGGATGCCCGAGCAGGAACGACGCGAAGCTGTGGCCGCTGGTGGCCGCCGCCCGAAGCGGGTCCGCCTGCGTGAACGCGGCATTGAAATTGAAAGTCCCACTGGCATCCGGGGCTCGCGTGTCGTTGAACAGAAACGCGCGGAATTCGAATCCGCCCTTCAGGTTGTGCCGACTCAGCGTCTTGGTCAGGCTGGAGTGCCACGAGTGGACGTTATCGCCGCGCCGGAAATAGATATTCCCGCCTTCGCCGACGGCATCGTATCCCGCTGGGGCATAGCTGGGAAGCGTCCGGATCTGCACGCCATTGTTGAACGTACGAGAGAAGCCCATGGTCGTCAAGTCGACGCCGAGCGATGCTGGATCGCGAAACTGAGTTTGCCGGGTGAACCCATAGCGGAAGTTGGCAAGGATCGAGGGGCCGATCAGCCACGTGTGATCGAGCGCGAAGCTGTGGGCTCCGATCGGCATGGCGGTCGCGAACTGGAACGGGTTGATGGGGCGGGCTCCCGGCGCCGTGCCGAACAAATCGGTCTCGCCGGGAATCATCCGGTTGCGGGAATACCGCCCGAACGTGCGGTGGTTCGCGTTGAAGATCTGGTCTATGCGCATATTGAACTGATTTTGCGAATTTCCCAAGCTGGGTGTGCCGACAAAGTTGTTGATTTGCGCACCGCCCGTGCCGGGCTGGTTGGGCAGGGCCCAGAGGCTCACCGCTCGCGACGCGGCCGGATCGAAGCGATTCAGCGGAATGCGATTTCCCGGAAACGGATCGCGTGTGTTGCCGCTGCCCACGCCCGGCGTAGCGCGCACGGTGAGGGGGTCGAAGATCTGGATCGCCTGATTCGCGGCGTTGCGTGTTTGTGAAAAGTCACCCTGGCGCTGCGGCTCCTGCGGCACGGTTGCCAGGATCGTGCGTCCCTGCCTTTGCCGGAAGCCTTCATAGTTCACGAAGAAGAAGGTGCGGTTCCGGCCGTCATACCGGGGCGCTCGCACCGGACCGCCGAGCGCGAATCCGAATTGGTTGTAAGTGAACGCCGGCCGCGCCTGGCCGCTTCGGTTGGCGAAGAACGTGTTCGCGTCGAAAACCCCGTTCCGCAGGAATTCGTACACGCTGCCCGTAAAGCGGTTCGTGCCGGGCTTGGTTGTGAGATTGACAATGCCGCCGGAAGTGTGTCCGAACTCGGCCGCGAAGTTATTAGTCTGCACCTTGAACTCCTGCACCGCATCGACAGAGGGGACAAAGGCGGGAACGCTCCAGAGGAACACGTTGTTTGGCACCCCGTCGAGCAGCGTCTCGCTCTGCGTCTGCAGGCCGCTGTTAACGGCGAAGTTCCCCGGGGCGTATACGTTGTCCAGAACGGGCTGCCCGCCGAAGCCGGGGCCGGACGATATGCCGGTGGTGGTTACCAGCAGCGCCATGGTGTTCCGTCCGTTGAGCGGCAGATCGACCAGTCGGCGATTGTCGATGACTTGCCCGAGCGCGGCGTTCTCGGTCTCGAGCAGAGGGCTTTCGGCGGCGACGCTGATGGTTTCCGTGATGCTCCCGGGCTCGAGCGTTACGTCGATCCGCACATTCTGCAGCACGTCGACGCGGATGCTCTCGCGCCTGTACTGCTTGAATCCGGTGAACCCGGCTGTGAGGTCATAGACGCCTGGAGGAAGCGCCGAGAGAACGTACTGGCCGATCTCGGAGGCCTGCGCCGAGCGAGTTTCGGCGGTGGACTGATTTCGCGCCGATACGGTGGCGCGCGGCACGGAGGCGCCTGACGAGTCGCTCACGACGCCGACGATGGAACCGGTGAATGTCTGCGAGAAAGCTGCCGAAGCAGCGACAAACAACAAACGCAGCCGAGTAAACATGCGCCCCCCTAGTGTCATATTGTATGATCATAGAATGCGCCAGCACAGGTGGATTCGTCAAGTTCTTCCTTGGCGCTATCCGCCGGGGGCGATCCGATACCAGCGCTGAAAGCAGCGCTTAGGCTACGTTTGCGTCCTCTGATCGCTGTGGTTGGATGTGATTCACGAGGCGCCAATTCCGCTCCGCCGTGCCCATGTGACTTACCATCGCCGCGCGCGCACGGGCGGGGTTCTTGTCTTTGATTGCCTTGAAGATCTTCAAATGGTCGCGCAGGCCTTCTTCGGGAGCATTGGGTATCTGGTTGGTCCGGCGCCTTAGTTCCGCAAGAGGCTCTGAAATCAGTTTCAAGACCATCACACAGAATGGGTTCTTAGTCGCCTTGGCCAGCGCCTCATGAAAGGCGATGTCAGCCTTATAAGTGACTCCGTCCGTTTCGAGGGCGGTCTTGTGATCCTCCAAGCACCGCAGCATCGCCGCCAGGTCTTCGTCGTCCGCCTTCTCCGCCGCAAGCTCGGCTAAGCCAACCTCAAGGATCTTCCGCAACTCGATTATGGCGTCCGTGTGTTGCAGGTGAGCCGCCGTGGACAGTGCCTGCGCGTGGAAGAGGCTTTCGGGGGACGGATGAAGGACGATAGCCCCCACCTTCGGGCGTACACTCACCAAACGCAACGATTCCAGCGATTTCATGGCCTCCCTGACACAAGTGCGACTGACTCCGAGTGTCTCGGTCAGTTCCTTTTCGGTAGGGAGTTTTTGACCCGGCTTGACCTGGCCATTCTTAATGAGCAGGACCACGTGATCAATCACCTGCGACGTCAATGTTTGGCGTTTGATCACGAAACGTCTCCTCGTTGGCGCGTCCACATCCGATTGACTTGCATTATTATCTTATGATACACGTCCGCGACGTGATGATGCCGCGCTTCACGAAACCGGGACGGGTCTGGCCGTGGATTTGCGGCTCAGGTGTTCAACGCGATCCGGCCCGATGCTGGTTAAACCAGTCGACCGCCATTTGGTCGCGCAGGTTCCGGTTGCGAGTGAGAATGTGGTCGTCTTTCGCGAAGATGACGAGGGAATAGTCGCGCTTCAGTTCGGTGAGTGCCTTACCCATATTCAGAGAGTGGATCGGTGATACGTCTTGGTCCTCACCACCGTGCATGATCAGGATCGGCCTCCGAATCTTCTCCGGCCAACGGATGGCTGATCGGCTGTCGTGGATCTCATTCTTCTGTCGATCGTAGTCGGGCCATACGGTCTTGGCCAGCCGCAAGCCGGGATCTTTCACCTTCAGGTATTCAGCAATATCTGTAATGCCACCCCAGACGGCGGCTGCCCGCACGGGCCAGTCTTCGCGCAGCGCGAAGTATGTCATCATTCCGCCTCGGGAGGCGCCATACAGGAAGACGTTCTCCGCATCCACAGTCGGCATGGATTTAACCAACTCGATCGCGTTCTTCAGGTCCTGGAGGTCCGTACCTCCGAGTTCGTCCTGCCCCTGTGTTCCGTCACTGCCCCGAAACATCGGCGCGAAGACGACAAAGCCTGCTCGTGCGAGCCGGCGAATCATGGTCAGCAAGACGGGAGCCTGATTGTTGACAATAAAACTACCCCTTAAAAACACGATCGCGGGAAGCTTGCCAGTTTGCGTCTTTGGGGAATAGAGGAAGCCCGAGACAATCGCACCACCACTCCGGTACAGTAGGCGTTCGTAGTTATGTGCTGTGTCCGCCTTGGCTTCGGCATACTCTGCCGGCGTCGCATCCCGGGCGATCTGCCGGCGGAACTCGAAGGCGGGCAGTTCGACCGGCTTTCGTTCCACAATAAGACTCTCCACCGGCTGACCTGCACAGAGTGCCGCGAAAAGCACGGACATCAGGATCGCTGGGAATATGCGGCTCATGGCTTCTAACAACGCTCCAAGAGGGGAACTGGTTCCACGAAATCAAGGCCGGCCCGGGGCGCACTAACGACCATTCGGGCGCTATTCTGCCGTGCAGCTTGACCAATATACCAGGACCGCAATTCTGCCGACCCTAAAGCAGCGGATGGGCTTTAACACTTGGAGGCCTTTTGCTCTAGGCGGGCCGTGCGTCGATCACTGAAACTGGTGAGAGCGTCGGCGTGACACTGCGCAGGGTGAAACCGCCCGCCGAGAGCAGATTGCGGTACTCCGCCTCGGTACGCTCCCTGCCGTCGGGGAGGATCATCATGAACATGTCGAAAAGCTTTGACATCGACGGGTCGTTGCCTTCGGGCACTACCGCTTCGATGATTAAAAGCCTTCCGTCGGCCGGTATCACTTTACGGATGTTGACAAGAATCCGCACGCACAAATCATCAGTCCAGTCGTGCAGAATGTGCCGCATGCTGTAGGCGTCCGCCCCTGCCGGAATCGCTTCGAAGAAACTACCAGCGTGCATTTCACATCGGCCTTCGAATCCCGCGGCCCGGACGTTATCGGCGGTCCTTTCGAGAACGTGGGACTGGTCGAACAGCATGCCCCTCAGGGCCGGATAGCGCTTCAGTGTCGCCATCACGACCGTGCCGGCGCCGCACCCGATGTCGGCCAGCACCTCGATGCCTTCGTAGCTGTAGGCATCCAAAACGGCTTCGGTCTCGCCGCCGTGGAACGAATTCATCGCAGCGTCGAAGATAGTGGCGTCTTCGGGCTTGCCACGCAGGTCTTCAAAGATTGGCCTGCCGAATGCGAGGTCATAGGCGCATTTGCCGGTGAGTACGTTTTCGGTCATGTGGGGGTAGGTAGCGGACATTCTACCCAGCATGCGGGCGCCGGCGCGGACGGAATAAGGAGCATCGTTGAGCAGGAACCCGGCCAGCGGCGTCAGGCGCCACGCCCCATCCGTGTTTACCTGAAATATGCCCACGCTGGCGAGGAAGCGCAGCAGACGGTGCAGTTTCTGCTCATCGGCGTTCAACAGAGCGGCCAATTGAGAACTGCTCTTCTCGCCGCTGGCAAGTTGGTCGGCAATACCCAGTTCGGCCGCCACCGAAATCGACTGTGCGACTACTCCGCCAGTCATCAACCGCATCATCTGTTCAGCAAGGTTCTGGTCCATAGCAAGCGAGGATAACACGGCTTCCTTTCCATGAATCGACGCGAATCATGGTCGACGCCAGCACTTTCGCTTCGCGCTCGAATCCTGCCAGTCTTTCCTGATCCTGCGCCAGCGCCGAAGGCAATACCTTTGATCGCCACCTAGGATCGAGCTTGTGACTTGAAACCAACTGATAATTGACACAGAGCACTTTGCATAGTAAGGTTAGAAGTTGCAGTTTGGCCGGGTGTTCGTTGAGCCGCATTTCCCGATAGTGTACACGTCCGAGCACCTGCGCCTGATCCTTTGTCTTCCGTGCCGTCTCTAATAGGAGGCCCCCCGGCGAACCGCTATCTGGAGGCCGTGTCCGTTACGCCCTCTTCACCGTTTGCCGCTGCTGCGCTGGCGAGGTTCTCTAAAACAGGATCTTCAATCCCAGTTGGATCTGGCGGGGAGAATTCTCCTGACTTGTCACTACGCCGAAAGTCGGCGTGTTGACAATTGTGCCCGGGTTTCCGAATAGAGGAGTGTTGGTGACGTTGAAGGCTTCGCCACGCAACTCAATACCGACACGCTCCTTAATGCGAAAGCCCTTGAACACGGAAAAGTCCAGGTTGGTCGCGCCGGCGTTCCGTAGATGCGCCGTGCTGCGCGCCATGGTGCCGAAGGTGAAATTCCTGGGTTGAGAGAATTGGGCGGTATCGAACCAGCGGTCGATGGTCCTCTTGCTGCCGAGGTTCGGGTTTACGCCGGTGACATCGGGAGTTTGTCCACCACCGAGCGAGAAGCTGGTGTTCTGGGCGTTGGTGAAACGCAGGGGCTGGCCTTCGGAGAGCGTCAGGATTCCATTCACTTGCCACTGGCCGAGCAAAGCATTGACCACACTGTTCCAATTGGCGCCCAGCATCTTGCCGCGACCGAGAGGCAGCTCGTACGTTACGTTGGTCACGAATCGGTGTGGCTGATCGTAAGAGGAGATCGAGTAGTCGCACGAGCGACAGTACCAATTCCGGAAGATCTGGGCGCCGTTGTTGTTCCAGAGGCCGTCAGCGCCGTCGCTGAGAGTTTTCGAGAACGTATAGGAAGCGAGCAGGCTGAACCCCTGCGAGAACCGCTTTTCGAAGCGGGTTTGCAGAGCGTGATAGTTGGAGTTTCCAAAAGCGGCGTTGGTCGCGCTGACCCCGTTCCAATGCGGATAAGGCCGGAGCAATTGCCCTCTTTGCACCGTCGGCTGCGCGAGAGTTCCGACATCGATGAGACCGAAGAAGGGGTTCGGCACCTGTGCCAACAGCGCGTCGCCGAGCGAGAGCAGACTCGGGTGTAATTGGTTGAGATTGGTGCTGAGCGCGAGCCGGGTTCCCTTGTTGCCCGCGTATGCGATCTCGAACACCATGTCGCGTCCGACGCTGCGCTGGATATTGAAGTTCCACTGCTGGTTGTATACCGGCTTCAATGCGGATGGCCAGCCGCCGCTGAGCGATTGCCCGATCTGGGTGAGCAGACCATCGGCGCGGCCGCGAGCAAGGTTGTATCCGTTTGGAAAGGGATCGCTGAACGAGTGATGAGGTGTGATGCCGTCCAGACTGGTAAGCCATGGTGTGCTGGACTGAAATGCCGCACTGGTGTAGCCCGAGCTGGCGGCATACGATGGCAGTCCGAAGAAGACGCCGTAGCCGGAGCGGATCACGGTTTTGGAATTCAGCTCATACACGAGACCAAGACGCGGATTGATCTGACGCATCGAAGTGTCGCGGATGGGGCGGCGGCCGAGCGAATCGCCGGCAAAGAGATACCCGCCGCGAAGATCGAGTCCGGTCTTGTCGGAGAGGGGACTTTTGACTAACGGGTCGATGGCAGCCAAATAGTCGTAACGCTCGGTGACGCCGCCCTCGAAGTCCCAGCGCAGACCGACATTGAAGGTCAGTTTGCGAGTGGCTTTGAAGTCGTCCTGCGCATAGACGGCGTAATAGCGGTTCGCGTTGGCGGGACGGATCTGGTGCGAGATGCTGCCGCTCGATCCAGTGCCGAGCAGGTACGACGCATAGCCGATACCTCCGACGGCAGTGGGTGTGCGGGGATCCGGACCTTGCGTCATCACGCGATCGAAATTAAAGCCGCCCGAGGGAGTACCCAACTGCCCGTAGTTGACGAAGTTGATGCGAATGTCCGCGCCGAACTTGAGGCTATGCCGGCCGGTAATCTTCGATAGGTTGACGATCATACTGTGGCTGGTGTCGCCCATGAAGTAGATGTCACCGCCGTTAGGGCCAATTTGCGTGTAGTCCTGAATGGTGATGGTAGGAAATACGCGATGGTTGGAAATGCGATCGATCGACGCCGGCAGGCCCAACGAGGCCACCTCGAATCCGCCCACGCCGTCGAGGCTCGAGCTCCAGGGGACGCGGTTTCCGCTCACACGGCCGAGCCCGTAACGGATGTTGAGCACGGAAGTGGGACTGAGCATCTGGGTGTAGTCGAGCGCTGCGTTGATCAGCCGTTGGTTCATCGGATCGCAGCAGCCAGGGTCGGCGATGTTACCCCAAAAGTTCGGCTTGCTGTAGATGCTGTCCATGTAGGTGAGGCGTCCGAACATGCGCTGCCGCTCGTTCAAGTTATGGTCCGCTTTGAACTCAATGCGGTCCTGCGGCTGGGGATAGGCGGCCTGGACGACGAAATTGTTCTGGCGAGTGAAGGGCAACCCCACGGCATTGGGCTGTGGATAATACTTCTGTGCGGCGAGGGCGACCGGATTGAGACGTCCCGTCGGGATGACGTTACCCGGGAACGGAGTGCGAAGGAACCGGCCGGGCTGATCCGGGTTTGCGCGCGTCGTGAATGGATCGAAAATGATCTTTGTCGCGCCGGTGTTCGTCAACGTCTGACTGAAGTTGCCCACCCGTTCCAGATCCGTGGGAAGCGTGTGCTGAGCCGTGCTGGCGGCGAGGATGCGCTGGCCCTCGTAGATGCCAAAGATAAAGGTCCGGTCCTTGCCGTTGTAGATCTTGGGCAGGATTATAGGGCCGCCGCCGCTGGCGCCGAACTGGTTTCGTTTGAAGCTGGCGAGACTGCGTCCGGCGCGGTTAGCGAAAAAGTTGTTGGCATCCAGCACGCTGTTGCGTAAGAACTCGAACATGCTGCCGTGGAACTCATTGGTCCCGGACTTGGTCACCAACGTGACCAAGCCTCCCCCGCTGCGACCGTATTCGGCCGAGTAAGCGTTGGTTTGGATCTTGAACTCCTGAATTCCCTCGATCGAGGGTATTGCGCTGACCGCCGGAATCGTCGAGATGTTATGAGACACCGTCGCGGTGACGCCGTCGAGGAGAATATCGCTAGTGGATTCCTGGCCGCCGTTGACGATGAAACGGTTCGTCGTAAACGTATCTGAGATGCCGGTGAGCTGGCGGATCATAAAGACGCCGGGCACCAGGGCGGCAAGGTTATACACGTTGCGACCGTTTAGCGGGAGGTCGACAATGCGCTTGTTCTCGACGACAGCGCCGAGGGTGGACGTTGTGGATTCCACGAGCTGCGCCTGTGCGGTCACCTGGACATTTTCGGTCAGTGTGCCCAGTTCCATGGCTATGTTGAGCGCGACCTTCTGCTGCGTGGAGAGCGGCAACGAATCGACGGTGTACTTGCGGAAGCCCTGTTTTTCCGCGGTAACTCTGTACATGCCAGGCGACAACTCACCAACCAGGTAGAACCCTGCTTCGTTGGTAGTGCTGCGAACGCTGGTGTTCCTGCCCAGGTCGGTAACTGTGATGGCGGCGTCGGCGAGGACGGCGCCCAACGGGTCCGTTACGAGCCCGGAAATCGATCCGGTGAACGTCTGGCCGAACGCGCTGGATAGTGCGATAGCAAACGGTAAAGCGAGAGCGAGGCAACGCGGCATATGATCCTCCTGGTCGAGACAATAGTAATGGTTTGAACTGCGAAAATCAAACCGGTCGTGCAGGTCGCGCAGGTGGCGCCGCGAAACAGGGAAGTTTGACATCAGGCGAATAAAAGGCGAATATGATGTCGTGCCCCAGCTTTACACTCTCGTTCCCTCCGCTCCAACACTCCTCGCCAAGCACCAAACGTCCTACTTTGAGCTGCCTTCCTTGCATATCCTTAGTCCCTGTTCTTCCAAGCGGATGCCGTTCGAGTTCACCATTAACCCTTATCGCGGATGCGAATTCGCTTGCCACTATTGTTACGCCCGCTACACGCATGAATTCCTGGAGCTGCGCGACCCGCACGAATTCGAATCGAAGATATTCGCCAAGCAGTTCAATCCGGATTTGCTGCGCCAGGATCTCCGCCGGATGGACCCTTCCAAACGCATCGCCCTCGGAACGGCAACCGACCCCTACCAACCTGCCGAGCGCCGCTTCGAAGTGACGCGTCGCGTCCTCGAAATTCTGGCCCGCTTCGAGGGTCTCCATCTCGGCATCGTCACTAAATCCGACCTCATCACGCGCGATCTCGATTTGCTCGAGACCATCGGGCATCGCAGCTCCTTGTCGGTCAACATTACAGTGACCACCGTGGACGCGAAGCTGGCTCGTCTTCTCGAACCACGCGCACCGCGCCCAGACCTGCGGTTGCGGACCGTGCGGATTTTGCGGCAGGCCGGGATCGAGACAGGGGTCCTTTGCTGTCCCCTGCTGCCGCTCATCAACGACTCGGAACCGCAGCTGGACTCTCTGGCCCGCGCGGTCGCGGCTGCGGGCGCCCAATGGCTCCATGGAAACGTCCTCTATCTGCCGCAAGCAGCCCGCGGCGCCTGGTTCCCGTTTCTCGCAAAGCAGTTCCCTCACCTGGCACGAAAATATAGGGATCACTTCCACAACAGCGTTTATCTCCGTGGTCCGTACGTGGACATGGTAAAGGAGCGCTTGCGCCGTGTGCGAAAGCGACACCGATTTGAACCCCGGTCGCAAGCCGCTCCAGCAGTAGTCAGCAAACAGATGGAGCTTTGGTAGTCAGCGGGGCCGCCGCCATCCGGACGCAAGCATCCTGCCCAGCTTGCCCACGAGATCCCTGTGCGCAACGCGATCGGCGAGGTTCAGTGTTTCCCGGGGATCTCGGGCATGATCGTACAATTCATGGGCGGTCATTCCACCATTGATCAGAATGTTTGCCGATGCGCCTGAATCGTGGCGGCGCGCCCGTCCGGCGGTACCAATGCCGAAGCTGTTGCCGGGAGTCACGCCTGTCGTGAGGGCCGTCAGACTCAGGATGTTCCGGCCGTTGAGTGGGAGCTCCAGAATCTTGCGGTTCTCGATCACTTGGCAGAGGGATGCTTCTGTGGATTCGAGTAGCGGCGTCTCCGCCACTACTTCCACGCTCTCGGTGACCGCGCCCACTCGCAGCGCGACATCCACGCGAGCCCGCTGCCCCACCTGTAGTGTCAGTCCCGCCCGAACGAAGCGGCGAAATCCGCCGCGCTCTACGGATATCTCATAGGTTCCTGGAATCAACTGTGTAATAGCGTAGTTGCCGGAACCATCGCTGCTGAACTGCCGGGTTTCTCCCGTCTCCGTGTTCCGGACTGCGATCTTCGCCTCGGCTATCGCCGCACCGCTTTCGTCGATCACCTGTCCCACGATTTCGCCGGCGCTCGATTGAGCTTGTAGCAGCCCCGCAAGAACAACGACAAGAGAACAGACCGCGCACGGTCCCTTCATGATGCACTCTCTCTTGGATTGACTTGCGGCCAGTATACATGAAGCCGCGCGCGGAGCTCAGCTATCCTGGTCTCAATGCTTCCTCGCGTGATCCAGGTCAATACTTCCCAAGGAGGACTCCCCAAGCGACCCGTGGAGCGGGCGGTGGCAGGCCCCTTCGGACTGGAAGGCGATGCGTTCGCTCACCCCGAGATCCACGGCGGTTCGGAGCAGGCACTGCTGCTGGTACTTCGTGAAGTTGTGGACGAATTGACCGGGCAAGGCTTCCCACTGTTCTATGGCGCGCTCGGCGAGAACCTCACGGTGGAGGGATTGGACCGCCGGACTCTCAGCGCAGGCCAGCGGTATCGCGTCGGCTACGACGTGATCATCCGGCTGACCAAGCCTCGCGGCCCCTGCAGAGCACTCGATGCGTACCACCCGGATCTACGCAGTGCGGTTTGGGAGAAGCGCATCAAGCATGGCGACAGGACGTCGCCCTATTGGGGCAAGAGTGGATTCTACGCCGCGGTCGAACACGGAGGCGTTATTCTGCCCGGAGCGCCGTTCATCTTTCTGGACCAAGTTTGCTGATGTGGATCGCCAGGATTCATTCGCAAATCAAATCGATTTGTCCAACCCCGCCTCGAACTCTCACCCGCATTTCGTTCTTGGCGCTCCCATAGGCGGCGTTGACATAGCCGTCGTCTTTCTTGTTAAGGCCCCTTGCGGTGATGCTGCCGATGCCACCCTTGGCATCGATCGTAACACCGATACTCTTCGGGAAGAAAATCCTGGCTTGACCCACACCGCCATGGACCTCTACATCGACATTGCTGGAATAGTTGCCCGCCAAATCCAGATCCAGCGTGCCCGCGCCCATCTTGACTTCGGCCCTCTCTAACGCCACCGTCTTCAAGTCGAGCCGGCTTTCTCCAGCGCCCAACACGACTAGAAGGTTCAAGGGAGTGGTATCTTCCAATCGCAGATTCCATCGATCATCGCCACCCCCTCTGCGGCCCGAGGCGCGGCTTTCGATTTCCAATTCTCCGCGCCCGTCGCGCACGAGATACTTGACTCGCGGCTCAGGGTCGCGAGTGCGGAAGTCTGCTTCGAGCAGCTTTCGGCCGCCGCCTTGGATGTGCAATTCTCCGGCGCCCAGTCTTACTTGTGCGCGGACTTGTTTGGCTCCCTCGCCCTCGATCGTCCGGGCAAATACACGGATCGGCTCTTCGCGGTCTAGGACGTTACAAGCGGTGAGCCACGCCATCCCGGCGGCGCAGACAAGGTGGCGCATATGGATGATGGGAATTGTAGCGCAGTCAACTGCGCTACACGCGTCCCGGCTCGGGGTGCGCCCACGGCTTCCGGTATGGGCGGCGGAGGAGCCGGTTGGCTTCAGTATCACCCACTACAGCGTTGCGCGCGCCATCCCAGGTGAGCGACCTCCCCAGCTTCAGGGAGAGGTTCGCCAGAATGCAGCTCGCGGTCGAGATATGACCTTGCTCGATATCAGCCACTGGTTTTGACCGGGCGTCGATGGCGGCGAGCAGGTCGCGCATGTGGCCGCGGATGGCGGGGGCAACGTGGCGTTCGAGATCCTTTTCTGTTTTGTCCTCGGGATACTGCTCGAACTCATAGGTAACGTCTTTGTGGACAGGATCAGCTCCCTTTTCGACCGGGATGAAGTCGTAACTCATCACACTGCACTTCAACGTACCCTTGTCCCCGTAAAAGGTGGCTCCCCACGGATACTTGGGATCTGGCGGATGCCCGTAGGTACGGTGCTGCCATATGACTTTGAGGTCACCGAAGTCGAACGTAGCTGTTTGGGTATCGGGGATATTGGCCTTGCTTGATTTGTCCACCAGAATGCCGCCGGTCGAGGAGACGCTTTTGGGCCAGCCAAGGTCGAGCATCCATCGCGTCATGTCAAGCATATGGATGCACATGTCGCCCATGATCCCGTTGCCGTACTCTTCGAACGCGCGCCAGCGTCGCGGATGGACCAGTTCATTGTATGGGCGCATCGGGGCGGGCCCAGTCCACATTTCATAATCGAGGTGATCGGGAGGCGTGGTATCGGGCGGATTCTGACGGGCGCGCATATGGTAATAACAGTAAACTTCGACCATCCCAATCTTGCCGAGCTTTCCCTCCTTAAGAAATCGATCGCGGGCTTCGATCAGGTGGGGAGTACTGCGACGCTGGGTCCCCACTTGAACGACACGTTTATACTTGCGCGCGGCTTCGAGCATCGCCTGGCCTTCGACGATATCGACGCTGATTGGTTTTTGGACATAGACGTCGACTCCGGACTTGACCGCCTCGATCATGGGAAGGGCGTGCCAGTGGTCGGGAGTAGCGATGAGAACGAGATCGAGGTCCCTTTCCCTCACAAGCTCGCGGTAGTCTGCGAACGTGCGAGGTTTCTTCTTAGACGACTGACGGCTGGCAACAATTTCGGCGGCTTCGGCGAGCATGCGCTTGTCGACATCACAGAGGGAAACGACTTCGACAGGGGCTACCTGGATGAGGCGGAGCAAGTCGCATTTGCCGTACCAACCGCACCCGATCAGGCCAACACGTCGCTTTTTGTCCGTTTGGTACGCGTAGGCTGACGACGCAAGAGTCGCGGAGAGGAAGCGGCGGCGGTTCATGGAGGAATCATCGCACAAGTGGCGGAAATACCGCTATTGCAATAATTCTTCAAGAAAAGACAAAGTTGAAACGAACCAATCGGCAGGTTCCTACGTCTTACTCAAAGTCCGAGGGACTAACGTCTCCGCGCGAGCACCCTTTCCCAACCATCCAATGATCGCGCGGAGACGCCCTTGGGAGAGCAAAACCCATTCCCTGCGATCTGGAAACCGAACTTGAACAGAAGTTCCGCGGTTCGAAATCTGACGCGATCACAGTATATCATCAGTAGTCAATAGTTCACCCCTCAATTTACGTACTTCACCCCAGGTGTGTGGCCAACTCACATCGTTGAAACCGCCGCGGGCCTTAAGAATCGATGATCGAACTCCAGTAGCTCGGAACTTCCTGAGGTTTGGTGGGGGAGGAGGGACTTGAACCCTCACGGGTTGTGCACCCGGCAGATTTTGAGTCTGCTGTGTCTGCCATTCCACCACTCCCCCTATGCAGAGCGGTGTCGACAGTCTTAGTATAGCCGGGCTCGGAACTTCAGAATATGAAGCGCAGCGTGTACTGCATCTCCCGGCCGCGGTTGGTCGTGGCTTGCGCGGTGGAGCGGCCGAATAGAGGGTTTCCTACCGTCATATTCGGGTTGGCCCACATCAATGAGTTAGTCAAGTTATACGCCTCAAACCGGAACTCGAGTTTGTAGCTTTCCTTGATGGGGAACGTCTTCGAAACAGTCCCATCTGCGTTCCAGAATATCGGCCCGGTGACGCCGGAATACTGGAATGGATTCGTGCGCGGCGTGAACGGGGTTGGGACCCTGTAAGCATCGGTGTTGAACCACTTCTGCGGTCCAGGGTTGTCGATGAATGGCTCCCCTACGACGTCGGCCGTCGGGAAGCGCAGGAATTCGCCCGACCGATAGGTGTAAATGCCGCTCACCTGCCAGCCGCCGACCGCAGCGTTCAGAATCGGATGCATCGAAGCGCCAAGCTTGCGTCCCTTCCCGACGGGGAAATCGTAGGTACCTGCAATGGTCATGCGATGCCGCGCATTGTTCGATCCCAGCCAGAACACCTGGTTCACATATTCTTGGGGATCGTTGAAGTACGCTGCGTTCCGCTCCTGGTTGTAATTGTAGGCGAACAACACGCTAGCGCCCGCCGCGTAAGTACGTTGCACGCGTAACTGCAATGCCTGGTAGCGCGACCGCCAGTCGCCCACGTTATTCACGGTCAGGTCTCCGCCGTAGTGCGGATAGGGTCGCAACAGGCTCCCCCTGGTGACAGTTGCCGGATTGCGCAATGCTCCAGGGAACACATCCGTGGTCAGATAATTGAAGAATGGATTGGGAATGTTCTGCGAAAGCTGCGCCTTCAGGTCATAGCTCAACTGGGGGTTCGCCAGGTTCACCCGTAGATTGTGTGGAACGTGCCGGCCGAAATTCATGAACCATGTCGCATCCACCTTGAACTGGCCAGGGATTTCCCGCATGATCGTGAAGTTCACACGGTCGTTCGTCTGGGCCCGGTAATTCTGGTCGGGCCAGTTAGCCCCAGGAAAGCCGACGTTTGTGTAAGCTCCGAGGCTCTTGCCGGTCGGCAACAAGATCGGATTCGAGCCGGCAGGGAACGGATTCGACAGGTACGCCTGCGGACGTCCCTCGACATTCGGCAGCGGATTCGATAGCTGACTGAATCCAGGGCACCAAGAGCAAGCCGACAGCGTATTTGCGATTGTGGCAATCGGTACTACGTAACGTCCAAAACCGATGTTGACCGCTGTCTTGTCATTTACTCGGACAGCCAATCCAACGCGAGGCAGGAAGATACTTTTCTGCGTTGTCCACGGTTTTCGGTTCTCGCTGTCGGTAAACACCCACGCCCCGTTAAACTTCGGAGTCGACAGGGCCAGAAGGTCGGCTGGAATTACGGGTGGCGTCCTCTGCATCGCTGCATTCGGCACAGAAAGATCCAGGTACCGAGAATAGATATCGCGCTCGTCGTAAGGCCCCGACTCCCACTCGTGGCGCAAACCCAGGTTCAGGGTCAACCGCCGGCTGATCTTCCAGTCGTCATGGATAAAGGTCCCCAGGAAGGGGATAGGCTGGGTTTGAAAAGGAACGCCCCTCGCGGTGGATCGATTGTCGAGCACACCCAGCAAGAATGAGGCATGAGCGTCTCCGGACAGGGCCGTGTTAGGCGACAGATAGGTGTTTGCTGTTGAATCCGGGTAGAACTGAAGGTTCATCAGGTTTGGAAAGATTCCGATCCCAACGTGGTAACGGTATTCTGCCCCAACCTTGAGGTAATGCGAGCCCCGCGCTTGAGACATCTTGCCGCTGAACGAATAATGATGCGGGTGCTGAAACCAGTAACTGCCCTTTCCGTAGCTGGACGAGGTCTGGCCGTTGATCACGACATTGGGATAGTACACCAGCGGCATGTCCTTGACGTAGGGCGAGTACCAGGGATTATTCGGCCAGAATTCCGCTAAGCCTTTCTCACCGACCGCATACTCCGGCGCCGAGTAGTCATCTTCCAACATCGCGTAACTTCCACGGAAATTCAGAACCGTCCGCGCCGAAAGGGTGTACACCACGTCGCCTGCAACGTTGCGCGAATTCATAATGCCGCCGTTATCATTCGGCATGGCCCGGGAATTGTTGGGCGTGTAATTGCCTTGGTCCAGTGTGGTCCTGAACTGCGAATAACGCCCGAACACCTTCAGGTTGTCCTTGATGTTCCAATCGGTGCGGTTGGAGAAGTTCGCGTCTTTCATCGGCCACGGATACGAGGCTTTGAAGTTATTCGATCCAGACAAATCGTCGCCCGGGTTGTTCGGACCCCAGAGGTCCTGCATGATGCGCCTCGACGTCGGGTCGATCCGGCTCGCGGGGATGATATTGCCCGCAAATGGTTGCCGTGTCGCCGTGTTCGTCGCAACGTTAAGCACCGTTGTGGTTGGATCGTAAATCGTCCGCAGGCCGCCAGTGCGGATCAGCGATCGGGAAAAATCGCCTGTTCGCTCCAGATCCGTCGGCATCGTGCGGATGGCGTCCCTCGGTTCCTTCGTCCTCCATCCTTCGTATGTCTGGAAAGTGAAGAGCTTATTCTTTTTGATCGGAGCGCCGACAGTGCCACCCCAGATATGGTTGCGGATGAAGTTCGGCGTGCGTGTAATCGGGTTGACTACAGCGTTGAATGCGGGGTTCCTTCCGAAGTAATACGCCGTTCCGTGGATCTCGTTCGTTCCCGACTTCATTGACACCGACATCGTCCCGCCCGCTGTATGGCCAAACTCGGCATCCACCGAGTTCTGTTGAATCGAGAACTCCTGCACAGCATCCATAGGCGGGGCATAGGAACCCTTCGGGCCGATCTGGATCGGGGCTCCATCCAGCAACAGATCGTTCTTAGTAGAAGTATTTCCGCCCACGTCCATCTGGGACGAAGACCACATGAAGAACGGATTTTTCTCCGCCGAGTACCGGCTAACCACGGCCGGATCGAGCAGCGCCAGCGTGAACGGATTGCGCGCCTTCACCGGCAGATCCATGAGCATCTTGCGGTCGATCGTCAACTCGCGCGTCGTGGTGTTGAATTGCAGCGTCACCGCCTGAGCCGACACCGTCACGGTCTCCACCACGCCGCCCGGCCTCAGAGTGAAGTTCACGGTGACGTCCTGCCGCGTCTGCACCAGCACATTTTCCTGTTGTTGACGCGCGAAACCCTGCATCTCCGCCGACACAATATAAGTGCCGGGCTCGACGTTGTCGAAGAGATAGGCGCCATTAGCGCCTGTGTCCCTTGTTGCCGTGATGCCGGTGTTGATGTTGCGGATTGTCACCTTTGCCGCGGATACCGTTGCATCGGACGAATCGGTTACGATCCCTTGAATCTTCGCGCGGTAGTCCTGAGCGAAGAGCCCGCAGGCCGCGAGCGCCATTGACAGTAGAGTTAGACGCACGAGCTAACCTCCTTCGAGTCGGATTTGATCCAAAATCCCACACGCCGACTCCAGTGTCAAGTGAGGTCCGTCAAACTCCACGGCCGTCGCCCATTCAAAAGAACAAGGTGGCTCGCTGACACTGCTTATAATGCTGACACTGCTTATAATGTGGAGTAGCATGTCTTCTCTCTCCCGCCGCCAACTACTCGCGCGCGCAGGAATGGGATTCGGTGCTGTCGCGGCAACCTCGCTATTGCCTGGCGCCACAAGACCCTTGGCCCTCCGGTCGCCAGCCTTCACGCCACGAGCGAAGGCGGTGATTTATCTGTTCATGCACGGCGGTGTGAGCCACGTCGATACGTTCGATCCCAAACCCGAGCTCACACGCCTTTCCGGGCAGACATTGCCCGCCAGTTTCGCCAAGGGACTCAAGACCAGCCGCATCGATTTCACCAAGGCGCTGATCCGAGGGACGCCGTGGCAGTTCCGGCGGCACGGCCAGTCTGGTATCGAGGTCTCGGAGCTGTTCCCCAACGTCGCCCGCCACGTAGATGATCTGGTGATGATCCGCTCTTGTTACGGCGATGCCTTCGACCATGCTCCCGCGATGTACCTGCGCTCCACTGGCTCAATGGTGCCCGGACGTCCGTCGCTCGGCTCTTGGGCCGTTTACGGTCTAGGTAGCGAGAATCAGAATCTTCCGGCGTTTGTGGTGATGTCGGACGGAGCGATGAAGTCCGGACCGCAGGGATACGGCGCGGGCTTCCTGCCGGCCGTCTATCAGGGAACAGTGTTTCGCGCCGGTCAGTATCCGATCCTCGATCTCGCCACTCCGCACGGTACATCCGGTGAAACGCAGCGCGCGACACTCGACTTCATCCGCCGGATGGATGAACGCCACATTGCTGAACGTCCCGGCGACACTGAGCTGGAAGCGCGGCTTGCTTCTTATGAGCTCGCTTTCCGGATGCAAGCATCGGCTCCGGAAGCGGTCGACATTTCCAGGGAGTCGGAAGCCACGAAACGGCTATACGGCATCGGCGAGCCGGCCACCGACGACTTTGGACGCAAGTGCCTGCTGGCGCGACGGCTGGTCGAGCGGGGCGTGCGCTTCGTTCAGCTTTATTCGGGCACGCACCAGGGAGACGATTGGGACGGCGCGCACAATGATCTTGCCGGCTCGCACAACAAAATGGCGGCCAAGTCCGACAAGCCCATTTCGGGACTCCTTACCGATCTCAAAGCCCGCGGTCTGCTTGATTCGACGCTCGTGGTCTGGTCCAGCGAATTCGGCCGGACACCACTGGCCGAGGGTCGTAACGGTCGCGACCATCACCCGTATGCGTTTTCGATGTGGATGACGGGTGCGGGCATTCGTGGGGGCCGTGTTCTCGGCTCGACGGACGAGTTCGGGCTCCGGCCCGTCGAGAACCCCATCGACTCACACGACCTTAACGCCACCATCCTCCGCTTTATCGGATTGGAACATACCAAGCTAAATTATTTCTATCAGGGTCGTGACCAGCGTCTGACGGACGTGCATGGTGAGAGGGAGTTCACATCGTTCTTGCTGAACGGTTAAGTTAAGAACGTCGCGACCAAGGATCTACGACATATCGACTCGTGTACCCCCAGCGTGCACCGGACCTCCCAGTTCCGGATCGAAGTCGACCGGCGGATTGTAGTAGAGGATCCGGTTGCAGTTCTCACATAGGAAGACCTTGTCGCCTTTGCGCAGATCCTGGAACAACTGTGGGCGCAACTCCAGGTGACAAGCCGAACATCGGCCCTTGGTGGCATCGGAAACGGCCACACCGCGTTTGGCGAGCCGTTCATACTGATTCAGCAGCGGCGCGTTGATCTCCGGCGTAAGCGTCTTGCGCTCCGCAATCAGCTCGTCGAGTTGCTTCTGATCTGCCGCCGTGCGATCTCGCGCCAGCGCCTTCTCTTTCTCGACCAGTTCTTTCTCGGCCTTGAGCGAAGCTTCCGACGCCTTTACGAGCTGCTCGAGGGATTCAGAGTCAAGCATAAGCTCCAGGATCCGGTCCTCGAACTTCCGGATCGCGTTCTGACAATAGTCGATTTCGTGCTGGAAGGCCCGGTATTGGTCGTTGGTGATCTTCGAGCCCATCATCTGGTCCCGGAGCTTCGAGATTTTCTGGTTTTGGATTTGAATTTCGGATTCCGCGGAGCGCCGTTCCTTTTGATTGGCGGCGAGGTGGGCATGGTCGGCTTCAAGCTTGCGGGTGTGCGATTCCAAGGTCCTTTCGATAATGGCGATATGCCTCGGAAGCTCGGCGATCTCCTTCCGCAGATCGGTTGCGCGCTGGTCCATTCCCTGAATCTTCACGAGAAGCTCGAGATCACGAAGCATCACGATCACTCTAGCACGGGCAGCTACTATGCACTCCGGCGTCCGAGATATCGCCGGAACGGAGCCACGACTCCGGAGACAGCCAGTTCGAGTTCCGGTACCTGAAGTAGCCGGCAAGCGCCGTAGAAGACCGATACTCCCGCGGGAATGCAGACAGCCAGAGCCACTATGCTCGATAGGCGCGATTGGCCAAGCCACGCTTCCACACCGAGTTGCAGCATGGCGGTCAGGACGCCCATCCCCACGGCCGCCAGCGCCACTCTGCCTGTCGAGGAAGCAAGATCGCGGCCATAAACCCCGCCGATGCGATTGCGAAGGATCCAGAAGAGAGCGATGAAGTTGAAAAGCGCGACCGTCGATGTTGTCAGCGCCAGCGTGGAGTGGCCAAAGGAGGCCCACCGGAGCATGGCCGAGGCTGCCACAAAATTGATCAGCACGGAGGCCATGCTGATCATCATGGGGGTGCGCGAATCTTTCAACGCATAAAACGCCGGGTTGAGGATCTTGACCCCGGCATAGCCGGCCAGCCCAACAGCGTAGCAACTCAGCGCGAGGGCGGTCTGTTGGGTATCGTAGGCGTCGAACTTGCCTCCTTCATAGATCGCCGAGATCATCTGGCGTCCCAAAACGACGAGCCCAATCGAGCTGGGCACGGTTAGCAGGAAAACCACCGCCAACGAGCGCGAGAGTGTTCGGCGAAATTCATCCTGATTACCCGAGACAAAACTGCGGGTGATCGAGGGCAAGGTCGCCGAAGCAAGAGCGACTCCGAACAATCCAATGGGAAGCTGCATGAAACGGAAGGCCCAGGTCAACCAGCTCACCGGACCATTGGCTCCACGTACGGGATCCTGGAGGTAGGTTGCAAAGCTGGTATTCATCATGACGTTGATCTGGACGGCAGCCCCTCCGAGAATCGCGGGCCCCATGAGGCGAATGATATGGCGGAGACCGGGATGCGACGGATCCCAAGCCAGACGAAAAGAAAAGCCTTTCTCGTAATAGCTCGGAAGCTGGCAGGCGAACTGAAGCGCGCCGCCGAGCACTACGCCCCACGCCATACCCTCGATAGGCATCATGCCGATCCAGGGACCGGCCCAGAATCCAAAAACAAAGCCGAAAACGACGGAGGTGATGTTAAAGAAGGAGGAGGCTAGCGCCGGAATCCCGAACTGATTGCAGGAATTGAGCACTCCCATCACCTGCGCGGCCAAGGCCACCAGCAGCAGAAACGGAAACATGATGCGGGTGAGGTGAACCGCCAGCTCCGTCTTTCCCGGCACAAGCTGGAAACCCGGGAACAAACCTACCAATTGCGGAGCGAAGACGACGCCCAGCAGGCAAATTCCGCCAACAACCAGGATCACGGCCGTGGTCACGAGATTGGAAAGGCGCGCCGCTGCCTGCTTTCCTTTAGTGGCCAGAGTCTCCGTGAATGTCGGGACGAAGGCTGAAGAGAGTGCGCCTTCGGCAAACAAATCGCGCGCGAGATTCGGAATGAGAAAACCGAGCCGGTAAGCTTCAAACTCCATACCCGCGCCAAACAGGCGGGCTAGGAACATCTCGCGCCCAAGCCCGGTGACACGGCTCAGCAGGACGGCGGCGGACATGATACCGGCCGATTGCACGACGCCGATGGACGGCGAATCTACGGAAACAGGCTGAGGTTGAGAAGATCCCTTGTGCGTGGGCTGGTTCATGAAGACTGGCCGTATTGACTGAGGAACCGGGCAATGGTTCGGATGCCAGTGTAATAGTTCTCCAGGCAGAATTTTTCGTTCGGGGAGTGGAGTGCGTCGTCGGGCAGGCCGAACCCCATCATGACCGTCGGGATCCCGAGGTGGCGCGCGAAATCGCCGACAATCGGCACCGACCCTCCGGAGCGGATGAACACCGTAGGCTTGTCGTACGTCTGCTGGAACGCACGCGCGGCGAACCGGATCGCGGAATGATCGGGCGATACAACAATCGCCGGACTTGCGCTGAGTGTTCGCACCGTCGCCTGAATTCCCGCGGGCGCGTTGGCTGCCACCCAATCGCTGAAAGCGCGAATGATCTTGTCCGGGTCTTGATGGGGCACCAGGCGGAAACTCACTTTTGCGAGCGCCTTGGCGGGAATTACCGTCTTCGACCCGGCCCCCGTGAAACCCCCACCGATGCCGTGAACCTCGAACGTCGGACGCGACCAGACGCGCTCCAGCACCATGCGATCCGGCTCCCCGGTGAGCCGCGTCGAGCCGACTTCGTTCGAAAGAAACTTGCTCTCCTCGAACGGAAGCTGGCGCCACGAATCGATTTCGGCGGCGGCCGGCTCGGCGACATCATCGTAGATGCCAGGGATGAGAATGCGGCCTTCGGCGTCCTTGGCCTTGCCCAGCAGTTCAATCAAGCCGAAAACTGCGTTCGGCGCCGCGCCGCCATAAAGCCCGGAATGCAGATCGCGCGCGGGACCTTGCGCTTCGACTTCGAGATAAATCAAACCGCGGAGCCCGATGCACAGAGTCGGGATGCCCTCCGCGTAGAGAGCCGTATCGGACACCAGCGCGACATCGGCTTTCAACTTCGCATGATTTTCCGCTACGTACCGTGCGATGGAGGCTCCGCCAATCTCCTCTTCGCCTTCGATCAGAAACTTGATGTTCAGTGGAAACGTTCCGGTTGTGGCGCGAAGCGTTTCCAAGGCTTTGATGTGCATATACATCTGACCCTTGTCGTCAACGGCGCCGCGAGCGTAGATATTGCCATTGCGGAGAGTGGGCTCGAACGGCGGCGAGATCCACAGGTCGACTGGGTCGGGCGGCTGAACGTCATAGTGGCCGTAGCAGAGAACGGTGGGTTTGCCGGGCGAATGGAGCCAATCGGCGTAGACCAGCGGATGGCGATCCGTGGGGATACTCTCGATGTTTTCGAGTCCAATCTCGCGCAGCCGCTCCGCAACGGATCGCGCCGCGCGCTCGACATCCGGTCTGTGCTCCGGCAGCGTCGAGACGCTTGGAATCCGGATCAGGTCGAACAATTCCTCGAGGAATCTCTGGCGGTGGGCGTCGATATAGGTGTCGATGGGGTCAGGCATAGGTATCCTCTTATTCTCGGGCTTTATTGTCGGGGTTCATGACCGCAAGATAGGGAAGGTTGCGGTAGTGTTGCCGGTAATCCAAACCGCACCCGACCACGAAGTGTTCCCCGATTTCAAAGCAACGGAACTCGATGGGCAGCTGAACCAGGCGGCGCGAAGTACGGTCCAGGAGGGTACAGATCCCAAGCGAGTTGGGTCCCCGGCCGGCCAGCGTTTGCAGCAGGTAGCGGAGCGTGAGGCCCGTGTCGACGATATCCTCCACCACGAGGACACTCTCGTTCTCGATGGGCTCATCGAGATCCTTTGCGATGCGGACCAGACCAGGAGCGGTCTTATGTGGAGAAAAACTCGAAATGGCGAGAAAGTCAATCTTAACTGGAATCGTTATGTGGCGCGCCAGCGCGGTGAGAAAAAAGACGGAGCCCTTGAGGACGCCGATCAGTTTGAGATCGCGGCCCTGGTAACGCTCCGAGATTTCCGCCGCAGCGACACGAATGCGCTCTTCGACTTCGTCAGCGGTATAGAGAATGCGCTCAATCGGAGGTGTCATACGGAGACGATGCGCTCCGCTTCAGGGACGAGGCCGTACTTGAATACAAGGTTCCGGAAATCCTTTTGATAAAATACCTGAATGTTAATATGCGGATAAATGGTCTTGAGGAGTTTCACTTTGCGGTTTTTTCGAGTGACGTTGGCCTGCTTCATGGTGGTGAGCTCCACATATAAGTCGACCTCCGGTAGATAGAAGTCGGGCGTAAATGATTCCAGCACGCGTCCGTCCTTGCCCCATTGAATCGGGAACGACTTGGGCTCATACTCCCACGCGATCCGGTAAAAGTCGAGCAGGTTGGCGAAAATGGCCTCACTGTCGTTGACGAACGGTTTTCGCTTGAGGCTGGCTCCGGAGGCAGGCACGATGCCGTGACGCGCCAATTGCAGCCGCGCTCGAAACAGGATGGCGGCTTGTTGCGGCGCCGTCAGGGGACCTTGCTCGCGGAGCATGCGCTGCTCGGCTGCGTGCTTGACGATCTGCGCGATTTGCGCGGAATCGAAAGATTCCGCGGAGAGAGTGAGGTCAAACGATTCCGGCGGCGCAACGAGCCGCCCGAACCGCCGTTTCCGCGCCGTGCGATATTCGTGTGTCAGCTGGCGGAGCAGAGCCTGCGCCGCAGCGCGCTCCAGACGATGATCGATAAGAAGGGCGCCGGTACGGAACTTCTCCGACGCGGTGATTGCGATGCGCAAAACTGCGGGAAAATCGGCGGCTAACGATTCCGCCGCAACGGTGTGGAGCACGAGGGGATGTTCCCGCGTCAGATGCGCCAGAATAGCCGAGCAGGCCGATGGATAAACGCGCTCCGGGATGGCGGTTTCGTTGCCGTACTCCTCGACGATGAGTTGGCGGAGCTTGGATTCGGTGACCAGGTCAAAGGAAAGCGCGTGCGCAATCGAACGCGCTGCCTCCTCCGCGCGGCAGCCCGGCTCTCCGGTCACCGTAATCACTGCCATACCGCCATGATAAACTCAATTCAGAATGTCCTCTTTCTGGACAGGAGCCAAGCGCTTCGTAATGTGGGATTATCCACGTGCATCCTGGCAGTACGATGTGATGGTGGGCTTGATCCTGGCCTTCATCTTTTTGACTCCCAGGGAGCTTTTCCGGGATCAGCCTCGCCCCAAAAACGTGATGCTGCTCCACAGCGAATTCGGCGCGTCCAGATATCTGATCGAGCCCGAGTTGCTTGCGGGCGCTGATGATGCCGCCCGTTTGCGCCAAGCCCAGCAATTGATCCGATCGCAGGCGGATGGGAAGAACCGAACGGTCGAGAGTCTCGAGCCTGTTTTCGATCCCGATAAAGAGCTGCGTGGTTATATCGCGTACACCCGGCCCTGATTGCCTACGTCTCAGAAAATGATGACTGTCATGCGATGGATCGTTTGTCTCTTGTTGATTTGGATTCCCTCCCTGGCGCAAAACCAACAAGCCGTTCTGGGCCGTATGGATGCATCCGCTCCGGGATTCCGGGGCTTGACCGCCCATTTGGCCCGAGTCTTTTACACAAAGATTATCCAGGAGACGAATCAAGAACATGCCACTCTAGCTCTGGCGCGAGGGAAAGGCTCCGAGATGCGTTTCCGCGCCGACTTCACCAAGCCCGATCATCGCCTGGTGGCTTACGGAGGACGTAAGCTTGAAATTTTCAACCCGAAAATCAACACTGTCCAGGAAATCGATCTGGGTAAGCACAAGGGGCTGGTAGAGCAGTTCCTGCTTTTAGGATTCGGCTCTTCGGGACGCGATCTGAGGAAGAGCTACGACGTAAAGTATCTTCGGGAAGATACCGTGGAGGGACAGAAATGCTCGTGTCTCGAGCTGGTTCCCAAGTCGGCGCAAGTCAGAGACCAGTTCCAGAAGATCGAGTTGTGCATAGCCGATCCCGGGGGCTATCCCGTGCGGCAGAAACTGATCGAACCCAGCGGAAACTATACGTTGTACGAATACAGCGAAGTGAAAATCAATCCCGAGCTGAAGCCTGCCCAGTTGACATTGCAGTTGCCAGCAAATGTGAAGAGGGAGTATCCACAGAAGTGAAGGAGCGAGCTCATCTCAAGCGAGAAACCGAGTAGGATCCGTTCTTCTTCGACCCGCCTCTCATATCTCGACTGGATGCGCGGGCTGGCCGCTGTAGTCATGCTCCAGGGCCACGTTTTCCATTCGTTCACCTCCAACACCTACCGGAACGGGTCTGCCTACACGCTGTCCCAATTCTTTGGTGGGATGCCGCCCGCCTTTTTCCTGTTCCTTACCGGGATCACGCTGGCCTTCCTGATGGATTCCAGCGATAAGAAGGGACTCACGCCTCTGGCGAAATGGAAGACGGCTCTGCGCCGATCGAGTTATTTGTTCCTGCTGGCCTATCTGTTCCGCCTGCAGTTGTGGTTGTTTGCATTTCCAAAGAGCCCTTGGACCGATTTATGGAAGGTGGATATTCTAAATGCAATGGGGCTGGGGCTGACCGCGATGTCGGTGCTAGCGTTTTTCACGACCGCGGAGCGGGTGCGATGGGGCGTGGTGATCGGGCTTGGGATCGCCTGCGCGTCACCTTTGATCAGTGGTCTGGATTGGTCCGGACAGCCCGCGCTGCTCAAAATGTATCTGGTCCCGGATGTCAACTATTTCAGCTTCTTCCCGTGGGCGAGCTTTGTCGCCTTCGGCGTCTCGGCGGGCAGCCTGCTCCGTATCATTCCCAGCGACCAAACCGAGCACTTGATGCAATGGTTGGCGGTCCTGGGGTTCGGGCTCATCCTGACCGCTCACTATTTTTCAGGCATACCGTTTTCGCTCTATGAAAGTTCAGATTTCTGGCTCGATGGCCCGATGCTCACGTTGATCAAGCTGGGAGTGATCCTGGTGACGATGGCTTGGGGATTTGTCTGGAACGAGTATGTGCTCAAGGACCGTTGGAACTGGCTGCGTCAGATCGGGACAACCTCCCTGTTGATCTATTGGGTCCACATCGAGCTCGTATACGGGCGCTGGTTTTGGATGTGGAAGGAAAACCTCACCGTCGGGCATACGCTGGTGATAACCGTGCTGGTGATCCTGCTGATGTTGGGGTTGTCGGTTGGCAGAACCAGATGGAAGCAGCTTCGGGCTTGGGTGGGGGCCTCTGGTCGAGTCCCACAAGCATCCAGCTTGCGAAGTGGGAGCTAGTCGCTCATGTGGAGCGAGCTTTAGCTTGCCAACGGAAGCTTCAGCCTCCGAGCAGTTCCGGCGTGTTACGATCTGTCTCTTGTGAAGATTACCAAAGTCGAAACTATTTACCTGCGCCAGCCCGAAGTCAAATGGCAATGCGACAGCGGGCAGGATGCTTTGATCGTCAAGGTCCACACCGATGCGGGTATCACCGGAATCGGTGAAGTGGACTCAAACCCGATGGCCGCCAAAGGAGCCATCGACGGTCCGTTCTCCCATACCACTGCCTGCGGGTTGGGCCAGCTAGTCATTGGCGAAGATCCCTTCGAAACCGAAAAGCTTTGGCACAGGATGTACCGTGGCAACATCTATGGGGGACGGCGAGGAGCCGCTTTCCACGCCATCAGCGGGATCGACATGGCGCTATGGGATATCAAGGGCAAGGCGCTCGAGCAGCCAGTATGGAAGCTATTGGGAGGAGGGTTTCATCAGAAAATCCGCTGCTACGCCAGTTCTCTCTTCGGTCTGACACCACAGGCTACCGGCGAGCTAGCACGCCGTTATCGCGATCAGGGCTTTACCGCTGTCAAGTTCGGCTGGGATCCGATGGGAGAGGACGAAAAGACTGACATCTGCCTCGTTCGTGAGGGCCGTAAAGGATTGGGAGATGACGCGGATCTGTTAATCGACGCGGGTCTGGTTTGGGACTCGAAGACGGCGATCCAGCGGGCCCGCGCTTTTGCCGACTACAACATCTTCTGGCTGGAAGAACCGCTGCGCCCCGATGACTATGAGGGCTACCGGAAGCTCGCCGAAGCGACACATGTGCGAATCGCGGCTGGCGAGGAAGAATCGGGGCGAGCCATGTTTCTCGATCTGATGGATCGCGGGCGGATCGATGTTGTGCAGGTGGATTTGACGCGCTGTGGGGGCTTCACCGAAGCAATGAAGATTGCGGCATTGGCCTGGGATCGTGGCTTGCCGGTGGCCAATCACGGCTTCACCACCTATATCAATGTGACAGCGGCGCTTCACTGGCTCAATTCGATTCCGAATACTTTGATCTGCGAGTTTGTCGCGGAGGAAGAAACGAACCTGCGGGAGTCGATTACACGCCAGAAACTACGGGCCAAGGACGGTTATCTCGAAATCCCTCAGGAACCCGGGCTCGGGATCGAGCTGGATGAAGACGCGATCGCTAAGTTCCGAGTGGATTCGTGAGACGCCTTAGAACGCCAACCTGGCGCTCAACTGGATCAACCGCGGTAGATTGCTCTGGCCGCTAATCGTACCGAAGGCGGAAGACGAGCGGTGACAGGACATAGAATCCGGCCTCGGTGGTCGTTCGTGAAGTCTTGACACCTGTCGCAACGTTGGTGGCGACCGCCGTAGCGCCGGGTATGATCGCCCCGGATTGGTCGGACACCACACCTTGAATCGACCCGGTTCCGCCGATCTGCGCGAGCAGCGGAACTACAGTTAATAAACCGGCAGAGAGGACAGACGCTATCAACGCCTACGCTCTCCTTTCTTTTGGAGCGATTATAGTCGACTGCTCTTGAAACGCACTGCTGGGGCGCAGTATGATTCTGGCTAGTGAGGTGACCACTGTGAGCTTAGAGAGGCGTGACGTCCTGAAGGGAATCCTGGCGTTTCCTGCGATTATTCCCGCGTCGGCTCTGGGCGCTAACGGAACAATGCCACCCAGCGATCGCATCGCAGTAGGCTGCGTGGGTGTCGGACGGATGGGCGGAGGCAACCTCAGAAGCTTTCTCCGGCACCCGGATGTTCGCTTAGCCGCCATCTGCGATGTGCAACTGTCGCGCCGGGAGCAGTTGAAAAGCCTGGTTGACAGCAGATACGTTGACAACGCGTGCGCCACCTACAACGACTTCCGCGAGATGCTCGATCGCAAGGATATCGACGCGGTCATGATTGCGACGGGCGAGCGTTGGCATCCCATCATCGCCGCCGAGGCGGCTCGCCGCGGAAAGCACATTTACTGCGAGAAGCCACTCAGCCTCACGGTGGCCGACGCAAAAGCCGTTCGCGAAGCCGTCCGGCGCTCCGGCGTCGTTTTCCAGTTCGGCACGCAGCAGCGCTCCACTGCCTACTTCCGGACCGCATGCGAGCTGGTGCGCAATGGAAGGATCGGACCGCTTCAAAAGATTGTCATCGGCTGCTCCGGTCCGAGCGGACGTAGGGAGATTGAGAAGCCGGCGCCGGTGCCGGCGGGCTTCGATTGGGACCTCTGGCTCGGCCCGGCGCAATGGGCGCCATACAGCGATCTGCGCGCCTCGATCATCTGGCTCGCCATTTACGACTATGGATTGGGGAGCATCGGGGGTTCCTGGGGCGTTCATGATATCGACATCGCCCAATGGGTCAATAACTCCGACCACACTACACCCGTCAGCGTTGAAGGCACTGGAACGCTTTACGATGATATCCGCGATACCATCGCCACCTGGGAGATCGAATACACTTACGCCAACGGCGTCAAGATCCATTTCCTGAACCGCTCGGCCGCTATAGAGCGTTATGCAAGATATTGGACGGGCACTGGAAACAGTGTCGTCCTCATTGGCTCCGAGGGATGGATCTGGGTAAGCCGCGAAGGCATCAAGTGCCATCCGGACGCTGTCACGCGAGCTGTTATCGGTCCGAATGACAAGCGAGTGATCTTTAGCAACGACCATAAACGCAACTTCCTGGATGCCATTCGGACCGGCCAGCCGACGATCTCGCCAATCGAAGTGGCCGCACGCGATGAGATGATGTGCCAGATGGGCGATATCGCGGTCCGGCTGACGCGCAAGCTGCGTTGGGATCCCGTGAAAGAGGAGTTCATTGGCGATGCGCAGGCCAACCGCAGACTCTCGCGGCCGATGCGCAGCCCGTGGCGGACGATAGTATGATCGCCCGTCGTGGCGCAGACTCTCACCCCGCCGCGCCGGGGCTTGGCAGAAACAGCAACAGGCGGCGGTTTCTTCAATTGGCGGCGGCTCCACTCGTCGCTCCGAGCGACCGGGTCGCCATTGGTTGCATTGGCACCGGATGGATGGGACTGGCGAACGTCGCCAGTTTTACGGAGGAGCCGGGCGCCCAGGTCGTAGCTGTGTGCGACGTAGACGCCGAGCATCTGGAGGAGGCGTGCGCGCTGGTCAACAAGAAGTACGGCAACAAGGATTGTGCAACCTATCATAATTTCGAAGATTTGCTGGCCAGGGAAGAGATCGATGCGGTGATGATCGCTGCTCCGGATCATTGGCACGGGCTGATCGGCGTGGCGGCAGTCAGGGCGGGTAAGGACGTTTACGGCGAGAAACCGCTTGCGGGGAAGTGGGCCGAGGGAAACGCTATTTGCGAAGCCGTGCGAGATTACAAGAGGGTCTGGCAGACGGGAAGCTGGCAGCGGTCCCGCAGCCAGTTCCGGCAGGCTTGCGAGTTGGTGCGCAATGGCCGGATCGGCAGGGTGCACACGGTGGAAGTCGGGCTTCCTGGCGGGCTCACCGACTTCGATGGGTTGGGACATCTGGACCAGCCGGTCGCGCCTCCGAAACACCTGGACTATGAACGATGGCTCGGCCCGGCGCCGCTTGCGCCGTACTGTCCTGCCCGGGTCCACAAGACGTGGCGCTGGAACCTGGACTACGGTGGCGGCATGTTGATGGACTGGGTGGGTCACCATGTGGACACCGCACACTGGGGATTGGGGTTCGACAACACGGGCCCAATCGAAGTGGAAGGAAAGGGAGAATACACGCTTGCCAGCGCCGTGTGGAACGCGCCCTCCAAATTCCGCGTGACCGCGAAGTACAAGAACGGTGTCGCGATGATCATCAGCGGCGGGTACGACGATGTCCGCCGAGGGACGAGATGGGTTGGCGATGACGGTTGGATCTGGGTGGACCGGGCCGGCATGGAAGCGCAACCTCGGCAGGTTCTTTTCAGCCGTATCCGGCCGGACGAAATCCGGTTAGAGCCGTCCGTCTCCCACTATCGGAATTTCTTGGAGTGTGTCCGAACCCGCCGCCGGACGCTGTGTCCAGCCGAGGTAGCGCTGCGTTCAGCCACGCCTGGATATCTGGGATTGATTTCGATTCTCACCGGAACCAAAATCAAGTGGGACCCGGACCAGCAGAGAATCGTCAGCAACCAGACCGCACAGCGGCTGTTAGGACGGCCGATGCGTAGCCCGTGGCGGCTGTCATAGGTGCCGGCGAGTATCTTACGGCTACAAACCGATCCTTCGAACGATTTCCTGAAATCGGGAATGGTCCCGCAGCGGTGCATACATCGGATGTTGATTCACAAAAATGACTCCGCTCTGTCGCTCTTCGACAGCCTTGTCAAGCCAGCGAACGGCTTCGTCGCGGTCCCCCAGGAAGGAATAACTTTGCGCGAGCTGTAGCGGATTGCCGCCACCGGAACGCATCTGCTCCAGATTTCGCGCGATTCGCGTCCGCAGGAACCCCTGTATCCCTTCCTTCTCGAACTTCTCTTTCAATGCCGCCGCGACCCGCGGATCGCCGGACGTGGTACGGTTTAGCAGCTTCAGATACCACTCGACCGCCTCCCTGTGTCGCCCCTGCACCATGTGCAGATTGAATAAGTCAAACAGTGGCGCGCCAAGTACCGGATCCAGCTCATGTGCCCTTTTCGATTCCTCGATTGCCGCGTCAATTCGACCACCGCAAGCGTACTGAAAAGTCATGCCGACGTGCCGCCATTGAGTAGTCGGGTCGATCTCCAGCGCCCGCTGCAAGGCAGCGATTCCCTCAGAATTCCTGTGCTGGATAGTCCTCAGAACGCCGAACACTTGGAGCGAATCTACGTTATTCGGGTCCAGATCCAGAGAGCGGCGTAGATGATGTTCGGCTTGCGGAAAATTCCAATCAAAGAACAAACGGACAACGGCGACGGAGTGATGCGCCTCGGAAACGCTGTCATCAAGGCTGAGCGCTTTTTGGGCGATTGCCTCCCCTTTCGGATAAGCTTCCCGCGGCGGCATTCCGAAGAAGTAGCCCTGCAGCGTCCATGAATTGGACATGAGCGCGTATGCGGCAGCGTAGCCGGGATCGATCGCCACGGCCTGCTCAAAATACTCGATCGCCTTGCGCTGGCCCGCCACGGTCCAGCGATTGCGGTGATAGCGCCCAAGTGTGTACAACCGGTGGGCCTCAGGCTTGGGCTGATAGCGTCCGGCGGCCACGGATTGGCCGAACAACGATCGCGCGAATCGAGCAGAGAGTTCGTCTTCCAGCGTAAACAGATCCGCGCGCCGGATGTCGAAAGTGTCCGTCCAGAGATGCTGACCGTCGTTGACGCGAATCAAATGGGCATTGAGGCGAAGACGGTCACCGGCGCTCTGGATGCTGGCGTCGAGCACCGCATCCACGCCGAGTTTCGTACCGGCGGTGATGGCGTCACGGGAGGTTTGGTCGAATTGCCGTACGGCGCTTGTGGGCCGCACGATGCATCTATTGATCCGGCTGAGCTTCGTTATGACGGCATCCGCCAGGCCGAGACCGAGCGACTCATCGCCGGGGTTTGGCTGAATCATCTGGAACGGCAGTACGGCCACGGACCGGAAGCCGGGTGATTGGGTCCGTTGCAGGGAAAAGAACGCCCAGGACAAGCCCGCCATTCCCGCTATCCCTGTCGCAGCTATGGTCAGAACCCGCCTCCGGTTCACCGGAGACGCCGGCTCCTCCGTCATCGGAACGGGTACGATCGCAGGCGCTTCTGAGGGCTCGGGCATTGGCTCCGCTTGTTTAACGGCCGCGGCAAACCGGTACCCTCGTCTCGGCACAGTCTCGATATAGCCTTCCTCGCCGAGTGTCTTACGCAGCAGGCTGATTTGGACCGCCAGGTTCCCCTCTTCGACGAACGTATCTGGCCAGACCGCTTTCAGGAGGTTCTCTTTCTCCACCAAACGACCCCTGTTCTCCACAAGAACAACCAAAGTCTCCAGCGCTTTCTGGGTCAGAGGGACCATTCGCCCATCCCGCCAAAGCAAGCGTTCGGCGGTGTCGAGCCGGTACGGCCCGAACTCGACCAAGTTTTGGGGTTTCAGTGACATAGCTGCCGCAAGAACTATTTAAGACTTTTCCAAGGTCGATTTCAAGACTGCTAGCTGATCTCTCGGGCATGCTCGGGGAGAAGCAAGATGCTTCGTATATCAATTTCAGGAGATTTTCCATGTTTCGCGCACCAAACTATCGAATCTTTGCTGCCGCAGTTCTGCTGTCAGCCTGTCCCTTGGCCGGCCAGACGCCGAGACCCCCAGTGGTGAACCCGGACCGGTCCGTCACCTTCACCCTTTCCGCGCCGTTCGCCGACAAAGTCTACGTCGGCGGCGAATTCGACGATCGCTTCAATCGGCCCCCCGGCGCGTTGATGACTAAGGATGATAAGGGCGTCTGGACCTATACCTCGCAACCCCTGGAGCCAGGGATCTACTACTACGGGTTCGTCGTCGATGGGCTGTTCACCATCGATCCGGGGAATACGCGGTATCGGTCTTTTATTCGTCAAACCCCGCTCAACAATGTTCTCGAAGTTCGGGGAGACACATCCTTCGCCTGGGAAGTTTCGCCCGAGACTCCCCGTGGCTCGGTCCAATTCGAGGAGTTCCGGTCGCAGACCCTCAACCGGTTCGCGAACATGTATGTTTACACGCCGCCGGGTTATGCCAAGGAACCGGCCCGTTCCTACCCGGTCCTCTATCTACTTCACGGCAACAGTACGGCCGAACTCGGAGATACATCGAGAGAATGGATGTTCGCTGGATTCACCAATCGCATCCTGGACAGCCTCATCGCGTCGGGGAAGGCGCGCGAGATGATTGTGGCGATGGTCGACAGCCAGACTCCAACTACGTCGGCGAGTTTACCGGCGTTGGCCTCCCTCGAACTGTTCGAGAAGTACCTTGTCGAGGAAGTGATTTCATTTGTGGAAAGCCGCTACCGTGTGGAAGCCGACCGCTCGAGCCGGTGGCTGGCAGGACTCTCCCGCGGCGGATCCCAGACGTTTCACGTTGGCTTTCGCCGCCCGGATCTGTTCAGCGCACTGGGGGCGTTCAGCATCGGCTTACCCGCGGCTTTCCCAGATGCCTACCCGTTGGTCGCCGATACGGCCAAACTCAACAGCCAGATCCCGGTGATCTACTACTCGGTGGGTAAAGACGATTCCGACCAGAGAGCACCGTATGAGCGGGGCACAACAATGCTCAAACAGGCGGGCATTAGCTTCGAGTCCGGCGGTGAATTCGGCGGCCACATTTGGCAGGTCTGGCGCAATTCGCTGGTCGAGTTCGTGACGCGGCTGCGGTAGTTGTCTACGACAGAACGAAAGGAGAACACTTCCATGCAACGAGTCCTTATTACTTATCTTCTTGCTCTGGCTATCACCGCGACGGCGATGGCGGCACCGATCGGCTACGTCATCAACTTCTCCGGACAGTTCGGCACGATGGATCTGGGGACGGGAACCTTCACTCCGATCGGCCCCGGAACGGGCAACACGCCCGACGCTCTCGGAGGTGCGCCGGGAGGACCCTTGTACACCGTGGACGGCGTGACCGGCCACCTGCTGCGCATCACCTCAAACGGCGCGGTGACTGACGTCGGCGACACGGGTACCGGCCCGAATGTCGGGCCCGACGGCGTTAGCGTCATGGGCAGCCTCACCTCCGGTGCGCTCTATGCTCTGAATTTCTCCAACCGGTTGTTCTCGATCGATTCGGGCACGGGAGCGCTTGCCTTATTGGGCATGCTGCCGCTGCCCGCGCAGGAGGATGCGTACATCGGTAACATGACCACCAGCTTCAACGGCAATTCGACAAGCCTGTTCTACACGCTCGAAATCTCGAGCGGACCGAACACAACCGGCCCGACTCTGTTCCAGATTGATCCGTTCACCTTACAAGTGACGAGCATGGCCCTCTCAAACCTGACCAGCCGCATCATCGGGTCCGGATTCATCGGCGGTACTTTGTACGCGTTCACGGAGTTCGGAGAAATCCTCAATGTTGATACGGCCACTGGCGCGGCAATCGTCATCGGCCAGTACGATTCCGGTTCCACGGCGGCCAACCCCGGTCCGCCATTCACCGGCATCTTCGGCGTCATCGCGACGCCTGAGCCCTCTGCCCTGTTGCTCTCCATAGGCGGCCTGCTCATTCTCGTGGGGCGCCGCTACCTTTCAGTCTGATCTGACCGCACCGCGGTTGGCCTCCAGAACGCCGCGTTTGGAAGGCTGACCGGCTTCCGGTTGAACGCTCTGGTAATCCGGCGCCATCCGTGCCGCTACCACTTGGGGCGTTCCGGCTCTGCTTCGTCCTGGTGCGCGACGAGGCAGAGCGTCATCTCTGACAGATTAAACCGAAGTTTGAGGCACGAATACACGAGGAACGCCGGTTTTGCTATTCGTGCCGCAGAGCCCGCATCGGATCGATCCGCAGCGCCCGGCGGGCCGGAACGATCGCCGCGAGTCCGCCGGTAAGGACCAGCACCAGGAGCGCTGCGAGTGAGCCGGCGGGATCGTTGATTCTCAAGTAGAAGGGATCCCCACCTAGCATGGTTCCGACGACGACGGCCGATCCGGTTCCAATTACGATTCCCAACGCTACGGGCCAAAGGAGCTGGCGCAGGAGAAGCCCAAGAATCGAGTTGCTTCGGGCCCCCAGGGCCACGCGCACGCCGATTTCCTTCGTCCGCAAGGAGACGGCATAGGAGATCAACCCGAAGATTCCCAAACAGGCCAGGGATAAGGTCAGCAAGCCGACCAGGGTCGCTATCAGACTCGTGAGTCGAGGGGCCTGCAGCTTACTCTCAAAATCCAGCTTCATCAAGCGCGCATGAGCCAGGACCCGATCGTCGGCTTGGCGGGCCGCGGTCCGCATCGGCTCGAGTAACCGGTCCGGGTGCGCCCGCGCCCGCGCGATGAGGAGAAGGTCCTCGTATTGGCCTGGATAAAAGAGCGAATAGCGCTCCGCCACATTGTTGGCCTGGATCTTGATCAGGTTGGCATCCCCGGCGATGCCGATAATGGTCTTATCCGGACGTGTCTTTGGAAAGCCCTGGCCGACCACATTCATGGTTCCGTACATGCGCTCAGCCAGTCGCTTGCTGATGATGATCGTCGTGCGGTAATCGTCGCTTGCCTGGAAGTTGCGACCTGCAAGAATCGGGATTCTCATGAGTGGGAAGAACTCCGGTTCCACGTTCGAGCTCATGACCTTGAGATCCGTTGCGTCAGGGTAGATGGTTTCATTGAGGTTTCGCCCGAGCGGGGCAAGCGAGACGAGCGCCAGGCTCTCTGTCTCGCGATGTGCTGCAAGCGCATGCCGGACATTGCCCCAGTACGCGCGGGCGGCTTCTCCCTTGATGCCGTAGAGTCGTAAGGAAGGCTCCAGCACTACGACATTCACAAAGTCGAAGCCAGGATCGGCGGCGAGCAGCCGTTGCAGACCTCGAGCCATCAATCCGGCAACGATCAGGAGCACACAACTCCCTGCCACCTGCGTACCGACGAGCACCCGTTGCAGGCGCGTCCTTTGGAGACCTCCGGAGCTTTGTTGAGCGCCGTCTTTCATGGAAGAGGTGAGGTCCTGTCGCGCGATTCTCAAGGCCGGAAGCAGTCCGAAAAGCAAGAGAGAGAAAAGTGCGATGCTGAGCCCGGCCAGCAGTGCTCGCCAGTCCGGAGTGAAATCCAGAGGCGGCAGCTTGAACTGCGCCGCCAGGGTTTTCGCCGCTTCATACCCGAGCAGCATGCCCGTAACAAGACCGGCCCCCAGAAGCAGAAGACTCTCGGTGAGCAACTGCCGGACGATTCTCCAGCGGCCCGCGCCCAAGGCGAGTCGAATACTGAACTCCCGCAAGCGGTGGTTGGCGCGCGAAAGAACCAGGCTGCTCAGATTGGCGCAGGCCACAATCAGAACGAGAAGGGTCAGGCCGGCGATCAGCAGAACAATCGTCCAGATTTCCTGGCGGTCTTTTGCCATGGCGAAATGGCCGGTAGATGCGCTCGGCTCCAGGTATTCATCCTCACTGAACACCTGCGGGCGCTGGCGGGCGAACTCGCGAACGGCTGGCTTCATACCCTCACGGGCCGCGCTTAGGGAAATGCCAGGACGCAACCGTGCGTACATTTCCGTGCCCCATTCGTTCTTTGTTTCGGAGCCGGTATGAAAGTAGTCGATCTGACTCATCGGAACCCACACTTGGGAAGTATTCAATCTCAAACCAGGAAAGCTGACGGGTACAACGCCAATCACAGTGGCTGGACGATCATTAATGCGGACGGTGCGGCTGATCACACCAGGATCTCGATCGAATCTTGTTTCCCAGAAAACGTGACTCAACAGAACCACCGGTGGCGCATCCGGTTTCTCGTCCTCGGCCTCGTTGAAAACTCGTCCATACGCAGCGCCATAACCCAGTTCTTCAAAGAAATTGGCCGAGACGAAGGAGCACCGAACCCGATCGCCGGCATTATCGCCCCAAGCTACGTCGCTGCTGGTCTGCGTCAACACGGCGGCTAGGACGGTGTTATTTCGCCGGTAGAACTGGGTCGCGGGATAGGGCACCCCACTCGAAGTCATCGTCTTCGAATGTCTGGTGAACCGGACCAGGGAGTGCGGGTGCTTGACCGCGGGAGGCTTCAGCAGGATCAAGTTCACCATCTGGAACAGGGTCAGGTTCAGCCCGATCCCGAAACTCAGAATCAGCCAAGCCGTCAGGCCAAAACTGGGTGACTTCCTCAATCCTCGGCAACCGTGACGAACATCCTGCCAGGTTTGGTCGAGCCATCTCCAGCCCCAGATATCCCGTGCCTCCTCCCGCAAACGCAGGGCGTTTCCGAACCGCACTGGTTCGCCCATGCTCTCTCGATGCGATGCCATCTCGCGTTCCACCTCGCGCCCGAGCCGGCGGCGGTTCAGAAGATACCAGATTCGCCTCATCCATTCGGTCATGTTGGACCTCCTTAGGTCGTCTCGAGCACAGTCTGAACTGCCAGGTTCATTCGCTGGTACTCCGCGATCTCAGTCTCCAACTGCTTCAATCCGGACGATGTGACCCGATATTGGCGCACCTGGCGGTTTGTCTCCGATAGGACCCAATTCGACTTCACCCACCCCTTCAGCAATAGCTTTTGAAGTGCGGGATATAGGGATCCTTCCTCGACCTGTAACTCCTGACTTGAGAGTTGATGGATTCGTTGCGCGATCGCATAACCGTGCAGCGGCTCCTGGCGGAGGACGCGGAGGATCAGCATGATCAGGGTGCCCGGCGGAAGTCCAGTTTCCCTAGGCATAGGATTACTATGCCTATATTAACGCCATTTTGGATCTTGCGCAAGACCTGTCCAACCCACGAGCAGAACCCACGTGCAGAACCCACGTGCAGAAGATGGTCAGTGCGCCGAGTGGAACGCGTTCAAAAGCTTCTCGCCGTCCAATGTGTTCAGGACGTCCGACCTTTCGAGCCACCCGCGTCGTGCCGTCAGGACGCCGTAGATCATGTTGGCAAGATGCTTGGGGTGGTGCGCGTCGGTCGAGATCGTGAAGCCCGCGCCTTTGGCCTTGGCTGCGCGAATCATCGGGCCGGAAAGATCGAGCCGTTCGGGACTCGCGTTGATCTCGAAGGCAACGCCTCGACGGGCAGCTTCTGCTGCGACACGCTCGAAGTCGAACGGGTACCCGTCGCGATGCAGCAAGATGCGGCCCGTAGGGTGACCCAAAATCTTGACGTGCCGGTTCGCGATGGCGCGGAGAAGGCGCTCTGTCATTTCCGATGAGTCCAGATTCATATGGCTATGAACGCTGGCAATGACCAGGTCGAGCTCGGCCAGAGCGTCATCCGCGATGTCCATCGAGCCGTCGCGGTGGATATCGCATTCGAGTCCCGAGAGGACGCGGATGCCAAGACCGGACTGATTGATCTCCCGGACGCGGCTGGCAAAGGCGGTGACGCGGGCCTCATCAAGGCCATTCGCCATCGCAAGCGACTTTGAGTGATCCGTGATGGCGATGTATTGATACCCCATCTGACGCGCGACGGCTGCCATTTCTTCGAGCGTGGCGCGGCCGTCGGTTTCGGTTGTGTGCATGTGGAGATCGCCGCGAATGTCGCCGAGCTCCACAAGCTTCGGAAGGCGCGCCTGCTCGGCGGCCTCGAGCTCACCTTGATTCTCGCGGAGCTCCGGCGGAATCCAGGGGAGGCCCAGCTTACCGTAGATATCCTCCTCCGTTTCCCCGGCGGCGCGATGGTTATCCTCGAGGCGGAAGAGTCCGTATTCATTGAGCGTTAGACCAAGCTTGAGTGCTCGCTGGCGGAGAGCGACGTTATGCGTCTTGCTTCCCGTGAAGTATTGCAGCGCGGCGCCGAAGGACTCCGTCGGCAGCGCGCGAACATCGACCTGTAGCCCTTCCATACCAACCTTCGCGCTCGCCTTGTTCTCCCCATGGGCGAGAACTTCCACGACTTTCGGGTGATGCAAGAATCGGTCGAGCACCTTGTTAGGCTCGGCGCAAGTGACGAGGAGGTCCAAGTCGCCGACGGTCTCTCTTCCTCTGCGGAGCGAGCCAGCGGGCTCCATTCTACCGGCCTCGGTGTTCTCCGCCAGATAGAGTTTCAGCTCTTGCGCGAGCGAGCTGGCAAAGTTGAGCGTGAACCGCCCGGCGCTGCGGCGATAGGCCGCAATCGATCGGAGCACTTTCTCCTCGAGTTTTGCGCCCATGCGCGGGAGGCTCCGCAGCTTTTGCTCCTGGCACAGTTTTTCGAGGTCATCAATCGTGGTGCAGCGGAAGTGCTCGAAAAGCAGAGCGATACTCTTCGGTCCGAGGCCCTGGATCTTGAGGAGATCGAGAGCCGTGGGAGGATACTTTTCGAGCATCTGGTCGCGGCGCTCGAAGGAGCCGCGCTGCTGGATTTCGTGAAGCGCGGTAGCGATCCCCTTGCCAATACCGGGGATCTCGGTAACGTTGCGGCCGGTGTCCTTCAGGATGTCTTCCACGCGTTCCGGATGCCCTTCCAACGCCGTGGCGGCGTTGCGGTAACTCCGGATGCGGAACCCGTCCTCGCCTGCGATCTCCATGAGGTCGGCGGTTTCGGCGAGCAGGCGTGCGAACTCGACGTTTTCCATAGTTTCTTCTTCATGATAGAAGGGCCGAAAGGAAACGCCAATAGACGAGAATGCAGACCAACCGGATTGCTAAGATGAGGGCGTGACGACCGCACAACCGGACCGGCTGATGCCATCCTTCCAATGGTCCGTCGCGGGTATGATGCTCAGTTCGTGGGCGGCAGTGGCGGGGGCCGGAGCGTCTGACGTCCCCACTCTGGCGGTAGCGGGCATGGCGATCGTCCTGCGCGTGCTGTCGTTGGCGGGCGTGGTGGCGCTGCGGATTCCTGAAATCTGGACCGCGGTGGCGGGAATCGCGATCCTGGGCGCCTATCCGCTGGATTACTTCTACATATCAGGTGAGTTTTTTCCCGCGACGCTGCACCTGCTGCTGTTTCTGGGAGCTCTGGTTTTCCTGAAGGCGCGGAGCCGCCGGGAGTTTTTCCTGGTGAAGATCTGTGCCCTGCTGCAATTGCTGGCGGCTTGCCTGGTTTCTGCCACACTGGCGTTTCTCGCGCTGCTTTTCGTTTTCGTGCTGTGCGCCATCGCGGCGCAGGTGAGTGGAGAGATGATCGCGAGTCTCGAGAAACAGCCTCCCATCGCGCGAGCGGGAACCAAAGGCGTTGCCCCGCGGCTGGCGGGCGTGACGCTGCTGGCATTCGCAGGCATTTTCCTGCTGGGAGTTGGATTCTTCTTCATCCTCCCTCGGACGGCTCGTGCTGCGCTGGGTCATCTGATATCGGACCGTTTCCGGGTGCCCGGGTTCTCCAATGAAGTGCGGCTGGGAGAAATCGGGGAGATTCGCATGACGCGAACGCCTGTGATGCACGTACGCGTTGATGTGGCCACACCCGGCTTCAGTAACACGGATCGGCCATCACCTCTGAAGTGGCGTGGTTCGGCGCTATCGCAGTTCGACGGGCGGCGGTGGTTTAATCCCGTGGAGGACGTCATGTCGCTCGCGGTCCATGGCGGTCAAGTGCGATTGGCGGCGCACGATCAGGCGTGGCGGCGCGGGCAGCGGCTCTCCATTGAAGTGCAACTCAAGGACGCCACCGGCGATGTGCTGTTCTTCCCGGGGCAGCCAGAGGTGATTCGAGTGGATGCGCCGGTCGTCTACCGGACCGCGGTGGGAGCGTATCGAGTTCCTCCGGGCATGGGACAGGGGGGGCGCTATTGGGCGGTGAGCCTGCTGGAGGATGTGAGCAAGGGACCGTATCCATTTGCATATACGCTGCCTGAAGCGGCGCGCGCCGGCTACCTGAAGCTTCCGCCGATGGATCCGCGCGTCGCGGAGCTCAGCCGCAACATCGCCGCTGGCCAGCCAAATGATTACTCCAAGGCATTCGCCGTGGAACAGCACTTGCGGAACAGCTATCGTTACACCATCGAGTTGCCGGCGGAAGCGCCGGAAGATCCCATCGCGCACTTTCTGTTCGAGCGAAAGATGGGACATTGCGAATATTTTGCGTCGGTAATGGCGGTGATGTTGCGGGCAGTGGGAATTCCATCCCGAGTGGCGACTGGGTTTCAGAGCGGCGCCTATAATCCGGTTTCCGGATGGTATCTGGTGCGGTCCTCGGACGCACACAGTTGGGTGGAAGCTTTCGTGGCCGGGTATGGATGGGTGTCCTTCGATCCGACGCCGCCGGATCCGAATCCGCGTGGGCTGACGGTGTGGTCACAAATCGGAATGTACCTGGATGCCGCGGAAGTTTTTTGGCAGGAGTGGGTGTTGAGCTACGATCTGGAGCGCCAGGTTGTGCTCGTGGATCGCATGAGCCGTTCGAGTCGAAGCCTCTCGCTCGATTGGATCGCGCGATGGGACTGGGTTTCAGGATTGTGGCGCAGGGGTATCGAGACTTGGACCCGCTGGTATTCGTTAGCTGCGATCCTGGCCGCCGGCGCCGGGTTCCTAGGCTACCTGCTTTTACCGCGGTTGTGGGTGGCCTGGAAAAGAAGGCGGCGAGTCGAGCAATTGCGCCGCGGCGGCGGGCAGGCTGCGGACGCCACATTGCTGTACGAGCAGATGCTGGACCTTCTCTCGCGACGCGGAGTTCAAAAGCCGTCGTGGATGACGCCGAAGGAATTTGCGGAAAAGCTGCCTGCATCACCACTTGTGCCCCTGGTAGCTGAGTTCACGGATGTGTACCACCGGATGCGGTTTGGGGGCGAATCTACGATGGCAGCCCGGATTGTAGAGTTGCTGGAACGGATGCAGCGAGACGTTAAGGGCTAACTGAGTTGCATCGCTACAGCCACTTCCTCAGCCATTGCCAGGCTTCTGCCTGCATTTCGGGATTGAACTCATGACGTGAGTCGTAAAGCCGGCAGACCTGCCGCTCCGGGACACCGGCCTTTGCGTAGCAACGCTGGATCTTTTCGTAGGCCGCTTTCAACCCTTCCTGGTTGAAGAGTCCATCCTTGGAACCGTTGATAAACAACGCCGGACGCGGGGCGATGAGTGCGGAAAGGTCCGGCAGATCCAGATAGCGGAAGAGGCCCACGAGGTGGAATGTCAACCCGGTAGTGTTGATCACGTTCCGCCTGATCTGTGAGACATAGGATTGCATGAAGCCGGCCGACACGGCCGTCTTGATTCGTTCATCGAGCGCCGCGAGCATGAGACTCCGATAGCCGCCGACAGAAAGTCCGACACAGCCCACCCGCTTCTTGTCAACCTCCGGACGGCTGGACAGATAATCCAGAGTCCGGATGTCGTCCCAGAGCATGACGCCGGGCCAGGAGATGCCGGCCGTGAACAGGCTCCGCGCCACCAATTGCTCGTTCTGCTGCGAACGCCGGTTGAAATCGCGGATCTGCTGCTCGGACATGGTCGAGGGCCGCTCGCGGAATTCCGGCGGGTCGTCATCCAGAATCATCCGGCGCTCGCCCCAATAGAACATGTCGATTACGATCACCACATAACCTTGCCGTACGAGTTCCACGGCGGTGCTCTTTCCGCCGTAGGACCTCTGCCGGAATTGAGTCAGTGCCGGATGCTCACCTTCGAGCTGGAGCAGTTTTTCTTTGCCCCACAGGTAGAACCCGCCATGGTCGTGCAAGGCCACGATACCCGGTGCGGGAAGGTTGCCGTTCTTCGGAATGAGGACATACGCAGGCACGCGCAGGTCGGCCGTGGTCCGGAAGGTCAGGTACTCCTCGATGTAGCCGCCGCGATCGGTGCGACGGACCACTTGCGGTTCCGGCTCCACTGGTGCGGGCGCATAGAACATGTGCTCGAAGACCTTCGTCCGCGCGCGCTTTTGCCACTGCTTCAGATCGCGAAACTCCGCCCGCAGGAACGACAGCTCCACCGGCGACCGGTCGGCCTGCTTTTGCACGAACGGATACAGATTTCCGATATGCGGGGCAGTCGCGGTGGGACGTTCAGGCTTCTGTGCGGCCGCGGGAAGTCCAGCGGCCGCAGCCATCAGTAGTTCGAATTCGCGCCTGGTCATCTAACGCATTGTTCCAGTCAATGCGGCAAGCCTCATCAGTCACAATGGAGCGACCAACCACCAATTCGCAGGTAGCGCGGGTTACGCTGCGAATTGAGAAACCCGCGGCGCAGAGCCGCATACGAAAGGAGTTGGCCGCATGTCTAAGATACGATTTA
>Ga0187893_10001474_pt1 | contig 56177 bp, 57 predicted proteins | sample MA1701074metaG_FD_139574 | JGI IMG/M metagenome (GOLD analysis project Ga0187893, IMG submission 139574) | White microbial mat communities from a basaltic lava cave in the Kipuka Kanohina Cave System on the Island of Hawaii, USA - MA170107-4 metaG ...
AAGACTCGCCAAAGACTGGGAAAACCTCAACCTCAAGGCGCTCGCCTTCCTGCGCATGGCTTCCATCCGCTTCATGCTCAGAAAACTTTGCAATCCTTTATAAACTTTATGGACGGACTCTTAAAAAACCCTTCTTGCTTTTTAATACGGCAATGTAAATATTACATTCATGGGTTGTGATTTTCTGAATTTAATATGAAAAATATATTTCCTGAAACGACTAGGATTTGCCAAGAAATAATGACGACTTGCGCAGTCACCAATCTGCGCAAGCTCACCCGGCTGACGACAAACCAGTTCAACGAAAAGATCAAACCCACCGGCATGCGCACGACGCAGATATGCGTCCTGCTCGCGATCGGCAAGGAAAGGGGCAAACCCCTTAGCATGTATGCCGAGGAACTGGGCATGGATCTTTCCACGCTCGCCCGGTCCATTGAAACGCTGGAAAAAAGCGGCTTTGTCATGCTGAAAGCCGGCAAGCGGCGGGAGCGCCTTGCCCATCTGAGCGCGGAAGGGGAAAAGAAAATCGCCGAGGTCTACCCCTTCTGGCAGGCGGCGCAGGCCGAGTTCATTGCCGCCTTCGGAAGAAACCACTGGCAGAACTATCTTGACGCCGCCGCCGAAAGCACCCGGTAACCGCCTCTAAAAACACTTGAATCCTGAAGGCGGCTCGCCATAGAGTGTCTGTCATGAAAACCGTCAATGACATCAGAACAGAATTTCTCGGCTTTTTTGAAAAAAACGGCCATACAATCGTGCCCTCATCCCCGCTCGTGCCGCAGAACGACCCGACGCTCATGTTCGCGAACTCGGGCATGGTGCAGTTCAAGAATGTGTTCACCGGCATGGAAAAGCGCCCCTACAAGCGCGCGACCACGGCGCAGAAATGCGTGCGCGCGGGCGGCAAGCATAACGACCTCGATAATGTCGGCTATACGGCGCGGCACCTGACCTTCTTTGAAATGCTCGGCAATTTTTCGTTCGGCGATTATTTCAAGGAAGAAGCCATCGCGTTTGCATGGGAACTGGTCACGAAAAATTTTGAATTGCCCAAAGAGCGCCTGCTGGTCACGGTTCACTCAAGCGATGAAGAAGCGGCGGGCATCTGGAAAAAAGTGTCCGGCTTTGCCGATTCCAAAATCATCCGCATCCCCACCAACGCGAATTTCTGGATGATGGGCGATTACGGCCCGTGCGGTCCCTGCTCCGAAATATTTTTCGATCACGGCGACAAGGTTCCCGGCGGCCCGCCCGGCAGCAAGGATGAAGACGGCGACCGTTATGTCGAGATCTGGAACAACGTGTTCATGCAGTTCGAGCAGGAGCCGGACGGCAAGGGTGATTACAAGCGCAAGCCGCTGCCAAAGCCAAGCATTGATACCGGCATGGGACTTGACCGCATGTCCACCGTCATGCAGGGCAAGCATAATGTTTTCGACATCGACCTGCTGCGCGACATTATCGAGCACAGCGCCGATTTAACCAGCGTATCTCCCGATGGCAAGGACGCGCCGAGCCACCGCGTCATCGCCGATCATCTGCGCTGCTCCGCCTTCCTGCTCGCGGACGGCGTGATGCCGTCCAACGAGGGGCGCGGCTATGTGCTGCGCCGGATCATGCGGCGCGGGATGCGCCATGCGCATTTGCTGGGCAGCCAGGAACCGCTGCTCTACCGGCTGTTCCCGACGCTGCTGTCGCTGATGGGGCAGGCCTATCCCGAGCTCAAGCGCGCGGAAGCGCTGATCGTTGAAACTTTGAAGCTGGAAGAAGAGCGCTTTAAAAAGACGCTCGACCGCGGCCTGAAACTGCTCGATGAGGAAACCGCGAAGCTGGCCAAAGGCAAAACGCTTGCGGGCGAAACCGCGTTCAAACTCTATGACACTTACGGGTTCCCGCTCGACCTGACGCAGGACGCGCTGAGAGCAAAAGGCATCGAGGTCGATGTCAAAGGGTTCGAAGCGGCGATGGAAAAACAGAAAGAGGAAGCCCGCAAATCATGGGCGGGATCGGGCGAGGCCGGAACGGAAAAACTGTGGTTTGAGATTTTAGAGGAAGCCGGGCCGACGGAGTTTCTCGGCTATGAAACCGAAATTGCCGAAGGGCAGATCAAGGCCATCGTCAAAGACGGCAAGAAAACCGACAAACTCGAAGCCGGCGAAACCGGCATCGTCATTACCAACCAGACTCCTTTCTACGGCGAGTCCGGCGGCCAGACCGGTGATACCGGCGTCATCATCACGCCGAACGCATCGTTCGCCGTCACCGACACCAAAAAGCAGCTCGGTTCGCTGTGGCTGCATATCGTCAAGGGCGACAAGGGATCCATTGAAGTCGGCGAAGGCATCGAACTGCGCGTTGATTCCCGCCGCCGCGGCGCGATCCGCGCGAACCATTCGGCAACGCACCTGCTGCATGAAGCGCTGCGGCAGGTGCTGGGCGATCATGTCGCGCAGAAAGGCTCGCTGCAGGATGAAAACCGCACACGCTTTGACATCTCACATCCGAAACAGATCACGAGCGATGAACTTCAGAAGGTCGAAAAAATCGTAAACGATGAAATTAACACTGATACCGAGATCATAACGCGCGTTATGCCACTGGAAGAAGCGCGCGAAACCGGCGCCATGGCGCTGTTCGGCGAGAAGTACGATGATGAGGTGCGCGTCGTTTCAATGGGCACAAAAGCCAAGGGCGCTAATAAAGTATTTTCTGTTGAACTTTGCGGCGGTACGCACGCCAGACGAACCGGCGATATTGGCCGCTTTAAAATCATTTCCGAAAGCTCGCTTTCTTCCGGTATCCGCCGTGTCGATGCTGTAACCGGTGTGCGAGCCGATGCGTACGAAGAGCAAAAGGCGAAGACACATCAAGATAAAATTGACAAACTCAAAGCTGAAATTATTAAACTAACCAATGAGTTTGAATCACTGGGTGGAAAAGATTTAATAGATTGGAAAGATGATGATGAAGATAATCTGGTCTATCACATTAAAACGCTGCAAAAACAAATCTCCGAACTGCGACGCAACAGCGCAACCCAGTCCACCGATCAGGTCAAAAACATCGGCGGCGTGAAATTCACAGGCCGGGTGCTGGAAGGATTTCCGGCGAAAGACCTCAAGCCGATGGTCGACGACCTCAAGAAAAAAATCGGCTCGGGCGTCATTACCCTGATCGCCACCGATGACGGCAAGGCCTCGATCGTGGTCGGGGTCACGGACGACCTGACCGCCAAAATCAGCGCGGTCGAACTTGTCAAAAGGGGCGTTGAAGTGCTGGGCGGCAAGGGCGGCGGCGGCCGCCCCGACATGGCGCAGGGGGGAGGGCCTAACGCGAGCGCCGCCAACGACGCCGTCAGCGCGATAGAAGCCGCGCTGGCTTCATAAAAAATTTATGAAAATAATTCTCCAAAATGCTTGCGAAATACCCGCAAGGAATATATAACCCAAATCCCTGACAGAATGTAGTAAACGGAGAGACAAATGGGCACGCAACGCACCCTTTCCATCATCAAGCCGGACGCGACCAAACGGAACCTGACCGGCGCGATCAATCATAAAATTGAGGATAGCGGCCTACGCATCGTCGCGCAGAAGCGCATGCGCCTGACCGGCGACCAGGCGGGCAGGTTTTACGAAGTCCACAAGGCCCGTCCGTTTTACGGCGAACTGGTCGATTTCATGACCTCCGGCCCGGTGGTCGTGCAGGTGCTGGAAGGCGATGAAGCCGTGAAAAAATACCGCGAAGTGATGGGCGACACCAACCCCGCGAACGCGAAGCCGGGCACGATCCGCGCCGAATACGCCGAAGATATCGGCGCGAATTCGGTGCACGGCTCTGACAGCGCCGAGAACGCGACGAAGGAAATCGAGTTTTTCTTCAGCGAGATCGAACTGGTCGGATAAACGCGCGCGGCTTTAGCCGCCTTTCCATTCTTTAAGGGCCTCCAGCGCCCTTGTGTGCGCGGCCGAAAGGCCGGCAACCAGCTTTTGCAGTTCCGCCTCTTCATTATTTTTCGCGGCCATTTCGGCTTTGGCGGAAAGGCGGCTTACCTCGGTCAACCCGAAATTGCCGGCCATGCCTTTCAATTCGTGGGCGCGGGCGGCCAACTGCGGCATGTCTTTTATGCGCGATGCCTCCTCGATGGCGTCCAGAAGGCTATCGGCCTTGCCCGCCATTTCAGAAAGAAGGGAATCGAATTTTGCCTGTCCCACCTTGCTGCGCAGGCTTTCGATCATGTCATGATTGAGTATTTCCGCGGACGCAGACCCGTTGGCCCGGCCGTTCGATCTCTCCGATATATTCAGCGCGGCTTCAAAGCTGTCCTCGTCCAGTTCATCGTCGGAAAATGTCGCGGGCGCATGGCCCATCGCCAGCGCCGTGATCGGCGCGATTTCATCGCGGCTGTCCTTCAGGGTTTTTGCCGGCTTCTTAACCTTGTCGCTCCCGCCCTTTTCGTCTTCGGTCTGAAGCGGGAGAGACGCGCCCGGCCCGAATTTTTCCGTGCCGACGCTGAGCTGCGTTACTTGCGTGTGCCTATCCCTTTTTTCCTGCGAGAGTTCCACAGGGTTGTCGAGCCTGCCGTCTATGACTTTGGATATCTGGTCTTTCAGGCGCTTGGGATCGATCGGTTTTGCGATATGGCCGTTCATGTTGGCGGCGTAGCATTGCCGGACGTCCTCGTCCTTGACATTGCCGGTCAGCGCGATCACCGGAACGCCCGCCTTGACCCGGTCGGGCAGCGCCCTGATCGCCTTGGTCGTGCCCATGCCGGTCATGCCGGGAAGCTGTATATCCATCAGGATCAGATCGAGATCCCGGTTTTTTAAAATTTCAATCGATTCCTCGCCCGAACCGGCCGTGCAGGTTTCATGGCCCATGCGGTCGACAAGTTCCTTCATCAGTTTCTGGCTGATGTCGTTATCCTCGACGATGAGGATTTTAAGAACTTTCGAGGGTTTCTGCTGCGTCTGCGCGCCCGCGGCTTCCGCCTTCTCCACCGCTTCGGCGCTGCCCTGCTGCATGGTGAGCGTGAAGAAAAACGTGCTGCCGTGTCCAGGAGTACTGTCGATTTCGATGCTCCCGCCCATGCTCTGAATCAGTTTTTGCGAAATCGCAAGCCCCAGCCCCGTGCCGCCGAACTTGCGCGCTACGGCTGAATCCGCCTGCGAGAACGGGTTGAACAGTTTCTTCTGGCCCTCTTTCGTAATGCCGACGCCGGTGTCGATCACTGAAAAACGGATGCGCTGCGCGCTTCCGGCGCCCGATCCCGGCATAAGGCGGTCGGGCTTGATATCGACGGTCACGCCGCCGGTGTTCGTGAATTTGATCGAGTTGCCCGTCAGGTTGAGAATCACCTGGCGCAGCCGCACGGGATCGCCGATGACATAGCGGGGAACTTCCGGATGAATATTGACCTTGAGAGCGATATTCTTTGTCTCGGCATGGCCCGTCATCAGCGTTTTGACGCCGTTAAGAAGCCGGTGCAAATCGAAATCGATGTGTTCGAGATCCATCCTGCCGCTTTCGATTTTCTCGAAATCGAGAATATCATTGAGCAACGAGAGCATCGCCTCGCCCGAGTCCTGCAGCGTCTGGGCGTATCCCTTCTGCTCCTTGGTCAATTTGGTTTCGAGCAGAAAACGCACCATGCCCATGATCCCGGTCATCGGCGTCCTGATCTCGTGGCTGATCACGGCAAGGAAAGCGGATTTCGCGTTATTGGCGAGAATTGCGTCTTCTTTCGCCTTGCGCGTTTCCACGTTCTGCTGCGCTTCGCGGATCCGCAGTTCGTTCATGAGTTCGCGTTCATGCTCGATCATGCGCAGCAAACGGGAATTTTCCGACGCTTCCTTGGACTGCATGATGCCGGTAACGGATTGCTGCTCCTGCTGCTGCTCCTGCATGACCAGTTCCTGCTTCCGCTCTTCAAGAACAAGCCTCGCGACGGTGGCGCTTATCAGCAAAATTCCCTGAATGACGATACCGTACCAATACGCGTTAATCATGAATGCGGACGGAACAAAGATATTCATCAGGCTAACAAAACTGATGCAGGCGCCGATAAGGACCGCGAGCCAGCCGGTCGCGAGCAGATATCCTTCGGATTGCTCCGTGTAGCCCTGCGCGAGAGAGAGCATGAACAGGAAAAACAGCGCGGCGATGGGCGGGAAATACATCACCATGATCTGCGAGGGCAATTCATCGGCGATCAGGAATGTCGCCGTCGCGGCGGAAGCGATCAGCACGAAAGCCAGCGTGAATATCAGGCGGCCCTGCAGCCGGTGCAGCTTGCCTATGCCGAGGAAAAACCGGCTCATCACCAGCCCGATAATGACGCTGAGATTAAAGAGCAGGCCGGGAATATGCTCCGCCATCGGCAATCCGGTCCTGATAAAATCGTTCTGGTGGCGGAAGAGGAGCAACAGCACAAGAAAATATGAAATGAAAATAATCCCGCTCCACATCTGCCTGAATAAAATGGCGGCCAGAAAGAAACCGCAGACCAGGATCATGAAAAAGCTGAACAAATGAGTCTGACCGAGCAGGCCGGTCGTCTTGAGCGTATAAGCCCTTTCCGTCATCAGTTCGGGCGCGAGGGTCGCCGGCATGCCCGGCCTTGGCACGATATAAGCGAAGATGAGCGATTTTTTACCAGGAGGAATATCGAGAACCGTCGACGCGCCGACGGATTTCTTTTCATGCGCGTCCGGGCTCTTTGAGGATTTCAGCGTTTTGATATAGGTCTGTTTACCGTCATAATCACGCAGGAAAAGTTCGTCGACCAGCCCGACCCGCCCGTCCGCGCGCTGACCGAACGAGAGAACCCATTTTTGCGTCTGGCTGCGGTTATCGACCGAGAATACGATCCAGTGCGGTTTGCCGGCCGTGCCCAAATTGAACACATTCCCTTTATATTCATCGCCGCGATCGCCGGCGAGATGGCGGTCGATCATCTTCTGGTAATTATCGAAGTTGAACGGGACTCCGGGATTTTGGGTTACGTAAAGCGATGGGCCGAGCCGGTAGCGTTCCTGCCCTTCTTCCAGCACCAGCGAATCCTGAAGATCCTGCACAGTCTGCGCGCGGGCGGTTCCCGGATTGAGGCTTGCAAAGAACAGAACGGCAAGCGCCGCCAGCATGGTATGGCGCCATAAACGTCCGGAAAAATCTTTTAAGTTCAGATCGATAGCCTTCATAAGGTTTTGCCTGTGGCCGCGCCGTTTGCGGCTCCGGAAAAAGATCCTTTGCCCCCAAGGCTATCATGCAGGGAAAAAGTTACCGAATAATGAAAAAAATTCGGCTAACTTCGTGAATTTTCAAAGAGTTATTTGCCGATCAGTATATGAAAAACAGCATCAGCAGGAGGATGGCGGCAACGCCGGCGCAGCTGTATTTCATCAGCGTCGTGAAGTTATGCCACATTTCCCGCGAGGACTCGATTTCCCTCGGGCCGGGACTTGCTGTTTCGGTATGCGTTTCAGCCATGGTTATCTATCCTTTATGACCAGTGAACCTGGCCGTCGACGATTTTAATGCGCCCTTCGGCAATCTGGCGGACAACGTCTACATAGGCGATGTGCTCCTCCGCGAGAACGCGCTCGGCGATATCCTCTTCCGTGTCGCCAGGCATGACCGAGACTTTCCTTTGCAGGATGACGGGGCCGGAATCCATTTCAGGCGTCACGACATGCACGGTGCAGCCCGTTTCCCTCGCGCGATCCGCCAGCACCCGCGCATGCGTGTTCAGCCCCTTATAGGCCGGTAGCAGCGAGGGGTGGATATTGATAAGCTTGCTGCGCCAGTTTGAAATGAAGCTCGCGCCCAGCAACCGCATAAAACCCGCGCAACAGATCAGGTCGGGGTTGTAAACCGTCAGGGTCTTGTGCAGGGCCTGGTCGAACGTCTGATTGTTCGGGAATTTCGTATGATCGACGACCTTGGCGGGAACGCCCTCCCCCGACGCGATCTCCAGCCCTTCCGCGCCCTCCCTGTCGGAGACCACGACGGCGACATTCACCGGGAAATCCGGCTCGTAGCAGGCGTCGATCAGCGCCTTCATGTTGCTGCCGCGGCCAGAGATCAGGATTGCAATATTCAGTTTTTGTGCCATGTCGATTCCATGTTTTCTATGAGGACAGGATCGCCGCCGTGAAGCGCTTCGATCCTCCCTAATTTATACACGACTTCGCCCTCGCCTTTCAAGCAGGCGCTGATTTTGTCAGCCGATTCAGGGGCGCAGACGATGGCCATGCCGATGCCGCAATTGAAGGTCACGGCCATGTCCGCGGCGCCCAGCCCGCCTGCCGTGGCCAGCCAGCCGAAAACGGGCGGCAGCGCCCATGCTTTTGCGTCAAGAACCGCCCTCAGATGTTCGGGTATCACGCGCGGAATATTTTCGGTCAGGCCGCCGCCGGTGATATGGGCCATGCCTTTTATCAGCGGCTTGCCCGCCTTGTCTTTTTCCCTGAGCGCTTTCAGCAGCGGTTTCACATAGATGCGGGTGGGAACCAGCAGCGCCTCTCCCAAAGAGCGGCTGCGGTCGAACGGCGCGGGCTGATCGTATCCGCCTACATTATCGGCCAGCTTGCGGATCAGGCTGTAACCGTTGGAATGAGCGCCGCTCGAGGCAAGGCCGAGGATGACATCGCCTTCCTCTATGCGCTCGCCGGTCACGAGTTGATCTCGCTCCACCGCGCCGACGGTGAAGCCGGCGAGATCGTAATCGCCCGGCGCGTACATGCCGGGCATTTCCGCGGTCTCGCCGCCGATAAGGGCGCAGCCCGCCTCCGCGCAGCCGCGCGCGATGCCGGCAATGACCGTTTCGGCAACGCCGACATCGAGCTTGCCGGAGGCGAAATAATCAAGAAAAAACAGCGGCTCCGCGCCCTGCACGATCAGATCGTTCACGCACATCGCAACAAGGTCGATGCCGACCGTATCGTGACGGCCGGTCTTGATCGCGATTTTAAGCTTGGTGCCGACGCCGTCCGTCGAGGATACGAGCAGCGGATCTTTATAGCCCGCCTTTTTTACGTCGAACAAGGCGCCGAAGCCGCCAAGGCCGCCCATGACGCCGGGGCGGGCCGTCTTTGCGACATGCGGCTTGATGCGCTCGACCAGCGCGTCGCCCGCCTCGATATCCACACCTGCGTCCCGATATGCATTTTCTTTCATATTGTAAATCCCCGGTGAAGCGTTATATAAATAAAGCAGTTCTCATCAGGTGTTCCATGAGCAGATTTTATAAGCTTTTTGGCAAGTTCCGTACAGTCTTTTGCATCCTTTGCGTTGTTCTGGCCCCGGCTTTTTCGGGAGCCCTGGCGGCGCAAGGGTCGAACGACGCCGTTTTCACGGTACCGGGGGTGAAGGTCGACGTCACGGCGGACAGCGCGCTGGCCGCGCGGGAGGAGGCTTTCGCGCAGGCCCAGACCCTTGCGTTCCAGCAGCTTGCGGAAAGGCTGATGCCTGAAAACCAGCTGGCGATGTTCGTCCCGCCCGACCCGTCCGTTATATCGCCGATGATAAAGGATTTCGAGATCACCGATGAGCAGATCACCCATGTCCGCTATATCGCAACCTATACGTTCCGTTTCAACAACGACGCGGTGCGCGGCTATCTCGGCTCGGCGGGGGTTGCCTATACCGATGTCAGCAGCAAGCCGGTCCTGATCCTGCCCTATTATCAGTGGGGGGCGAAGACCGTCATCTGGGGGAACGAGAATCCGTGGCTTGCCGCGTGGAATTCCTCCAAGGCGGCGCGCGGGCTGGTGCCGGTCATCGTGCCGATCGGCGACTTGCAGGATGTTTCGGAAATGGGCGATGACGATGCGCTGACCTACAACCCGCAAAAACTTGCCAGCATGATCCAGCGCTATTCCGCGGGCGAGGCCATCATCCTGCTCGCCGTGCCGGAATGGGATTCGAGCGCAGGCAGGGCAAACGGGGCGCCGCCCGACAGGCTGGTCATCATGATCTACCGCACCGACCGGGGCCAGGCCGAGTACGCAAACAAGCTTACCGTCACGAAAGAGGTGATGGGCGATGCCGAGAACATCTACGCCGCCGCCGTCAAGCTAAGCCGCACGACCTTCCAGAGAGCCTGGAAAAATCAGACCGTCGTGCGCGATGAGCAGAACAGCCGCCTTAAAGTGCGCGTGCAGTTCGCAACGCTGCAGGAATGGGCGGAGACGCAGAAAAGCCTGCGCCGGGTGCAGGGCGTGAGCGACATGAAGCTGCTGTCCCTGACCCAGAACGAGGCCTATGTCGAACTCGCGTTCAAGGGCACCGAGCAGCGGCTCAAGCTTGCGCTTGCCCAGGCGGACATGACCCTTGCCGGCCCGGACGGCATGTACGGCGCCGCGAATGCGCCGCCGCCGGTGCATGATCTATACCTGAATAAATTCAGACGCTAGAAGCGGACAATCGCCATGGCCACCCGAACACCAGCACTGACCGCCCGGAATCACCTGCTGTTCTGGAGCTTTTCTTTCGCCGCCTTCATCGGCATCGTCTGGCTTTTGAGCGACGTCATCCTGCCTTTTGTTCTGGGAATCTCCATTGCCTATCTTCTGAACCCGCTGGTCGAGTTTCTGGGACGCCGGAAGATCCCGCGCTGGATCGCGGCGCTTTTGATCCTCGGCCTGTTTTTCGTTTTCATGACCGCCATCGCCGCCTTGGCCGTGCCGCCGCTCTACCGCGAGGCGGCCGCGCTGGCCGATGCGCTTCCCGGCTATATCGACCAGCTCTGGGCGCGGCTTGCGCCTTATATCGGCTGGGCGCAGCAAAAGTTCGCGGACGGCGATATGGCCGGCATCGAGGAGGCTTTCAAAGCCAATATCGGCAACGCGCTCAAAGTCGGCACCGGGGTGCTGGGCGGGCTTGCGAGCGGCGGGAAGGCGCTCGCCGGTTTTCTGGCGCTGCTTTTGCTCACCCCCATCGTCGCGTTTTTCGTGATGCGCGAATGGGCCGGCATGACGGAGTGGATCGACAAGCTGCTGCCGCGCGCGAGTTATCATACAATCAAGGACCTGCTGCGCCAGATCGACCGCAAGCTCGCCGGGTTCATCCGCGGGCAGATAACGGTCGCCTTCGTGCTGGGCGCCGCCTATGCCATCGCGCTCACGGTCGCCGGCCTCAAGTTCGGCTTCCTGATCGGGCTGACGACGGGGCTTTTCTCGATCATCCCGCTGGTCGGCTCGACTCTGGGCCTGCTGACGAGCCTTGCCGTCGCGTGGTTCCAGAGCGGCGGGGAGTGGGGTTATGTCGCCATCATCGCCGGGATTTTCTTCGGCGGGCAGTTCATCGAGGGCAACTTCCTTTCGCCGCGCCTGCTCGGCAAAAGCGTGGGGCTGCACCCGCTATGGATCATGTTCGCGCTGTTTGCGGGCGGCGGGCTGTTCGGCATCGTCGGCATGCTGCTCGCGGTGCCGGTCGCCGCGGTCATCAGTGTGCTGCTAAGCTTTGCCATTCTGCGCTATAAAGAGAGCGCCTATTACGATGACGCCGCCGTGAAACCGGCGAGAAAAAAGTGAACGGATGAGCCTTCCCGCTGAACAATTGCCGCTCGATCTCGGCCACCGCCCCGCGCAGGGGCGGGAGGATTTTCTCGTTGCGCCCAGCAATCAGGACGCCGTCGGCTGGATCGACCGCTGGCCCGCATGGCCCGCGCCCGCGCTCGTTCTCTACGGCCCCATCGCCAGCGGCAAAAGCCATCTTGCCGCCGTGTGGGGCAAGCGGACGGGAGCCGCGATCATTCCGACGGCGCGGCTCGCGGAAAGCGAGGCCGACGAGCTTGCCGCCGCAGCCAAACATCTGGTCATCGAGAATGTCGATCTCTGGCTCGGCGACCGGGCGGCGGAGACGGCGCTGTTTCATCTTTACAATTTGATGCGCGAGGAGCGGCGGAGTCTGCTGCTGACCATGACGATGGCGCCGCCGCGCATCGGCTTTGCGCTACCCGACCTCGCCTCGCGCCTGCGCGCCGCGCCCGCCGCCGCGATCCAGCCGCCCGACGACACGCTGCTCGCCGCGCTGCTGGTCAAGCTGTTCGCCGACCGCCAGCTTCAGATCGGCCATGAAGTCCTTGCCTATGTGCTGCCGCGGATGGAGCGCTCCTTCGCCGCCGCGCATGAACTCGTCAAGGCGGCGGACCGTCTTGCATTGTCGGAAAAAAAACCGATATCGGTGCCGCTGGTGCGCCGCGTGCTGCTTGCTAAGCAGGAGCTTGCGGGATCAGGCGAGCTCTTTGCCGGAAAATAGCGATTCCAGCCTGCCGCCGGCCGGCGGCCATGCGCTCCACGTCTTGCACTTGCAGTTTATGACCGACAGGCAGGCCGTTTTATAACCTTCCGCCAATTGCGCCAGCGCCTGCTTATCGCCCTCGCCCGCGAGAAACTGCACGAGACCATGAATGCCCGGATTGTGACCGATCAGCATGGCCGTTTCATGCCGGTCATCGATCGCCTTGACCTGTTCGTAAAGAGAACCGGTCGTGGCAAGATACAGCCCTTCCTCGTACGATACGGGGAGTTCCGGCCATTGATCGAGAAACGGCTTTAGCGTCTGCCGCGTCCTGACCGACGGGGAACACAGAACAAAATCCGGGCGCATTCCGTCCCGCGCCATCTTTTCCGCCACAGCCTGCGCTTCGCGCCTGCCGCGCTCTTCAAGCGGGCGGTCCCGGTCTTCGACGCCCTGCGGCCAGCCGGCCTTGGCGTGACGCAAAATATAGAGGGTTCTCATAATATTTAGACTGGAACTAATTCCCTACTTATGCTTTTGTGCCACAGCCGCCAGCGTAAATACAGGCAAAATGCCGGTTTTCGCAGGTGCAGCACAGGATTTATTTGTATTTTCTAATACAAAACATTATTATCCTGATTATTTATTATGTAAAGAAATCGCGATTAATCGCGGAGTATTTAAATGGCCGTTCCGAATCTGCTGAAGCTTTTCAAGATTGCCGTGCTGAGCCCCCTCAAACGCCTATTCCAGAGGGAGGCTATCCAGAAGCCGAACTATGACCGCAGCAAGGTCAAAACCGGCATCGTCCATATCGGGCCGGGGGCATTTTTCCGCGGTCATGAAGCCGTTTATATCGACGATGTGCTGAATTCAGGCGATCTGCGCTGGGGCATCTGCGCGGTCGATCTGCGCTCGCGCGAGAGGCGCGACGCGCTGCAGAAACAGGACTATCTTTATTCCGTGGTCAGCCAGTTTCATGACCGCGATTCGGTGCGGATGATCGGCAGCATCACGAACTTCCTTGTCGGCGCTGAAAATCCGCGCGCCGTCATCGACCAGATGGCCGATCCCGATGTCAAGCTCGTGACGCTTACCGTCACGCAGAAAGGCTATTACTACGACAGCAAAAGCGGTCAGTTCCATTTCAATCACCCAGACATTAAAAAGGAGCTGGAAGAGGCAACCGACCCTGTTTCCACGGTCGGCTATATCGTCGCCGCGCTCGATAAGAGAAGGCTCGATGGCATAAAACCCTTCACGGTCATGTCGTGCGACAATCTACCAAGCAACGGCGACGTACTGCGCAGCGCTGTGCTGGCCTATGCCGGCCGCAAGTCGCAAGAGTTACAGCACTGGATTGCCGGGAATGTCGCTTTCCCCAACACAATGGTCGATAGAATCGTGCCCGCGTTGACGCAGGAACATCTGGATAAAATCGCCGCCCAGGGAGTGAGCGACGCATGGCCGATCTACACCGAGCCCTTCCGCCAATGGATTATCGAAGGCGAATTCTGTAACGACATGCCCGATCTCGAAAAAGCCGGGGCCGCAATCGTCAGCGATGTCATTCCCTATGAACTGATGAAGATCCGCATTCTCAACGGTTCTCATATGGCCCTTGGCCCCATCGGTTTTCTGGCGGGGCATATATTCGGCAACGAGGCGCTGAAAGACCCGTCGATCAAAAAATTCATCGAAGGCTTCATGGAAGACGTCACACCCACGCTGCAGCCCGTGCCGGGGATCGATATCGAGGAATACAAAAAAGAAATTCTGAACCGGATCAGCCAGTTTCCCGATGAACTGACCCGTCTTGCGCGCAACGGATCGCAGAAAGCGCCGGCGCGCTTTCTTTCTCCGCTGAAGGAAGCTATAGCCAAGGGAACGCCGCACGACCATATCACCTTCGCCATCGCCGCGTGGATGCATTATCTCAAGGGTTATGACGCGAAGGGGAATGAATTCGATATTCTGGACGAAGAAGGCATTAACATGGACCTGCAGGAGCGGGCGCGCAGCGGCGGCGGCGATCCCCGCGAGCTGTTCGCCGTACACCAGATTTTCGGGCCGGATCTTCAGGAACACAGGCCGTTCGTGCAGAAAATCGATAAATGGCTCCGCGCGATCAATGACCGCGGCATGATGAACGCCTTGCGGGAATTCGAGGAAAGCCTTAAAGATAGTCCCCATCAGGCCGCCACCGCCCATCCGGCGCCGCAAGTTGCATAATAAAGAAAACGAGGGATAATCATGTCAAGCACCGCCGCGCAGACCGCCGCCAAAAACGTTATTCCGCTGAACCAGAAAAACCTTGAGAAGATCGGCGATCCCGTCCGCGTTCCCCGGTATGACCGCGCCGCCGCGACATGCGGCATCATGCATATGAGCGTCGGCGGCTTCCACCGCTCGCACCAGGCGGTTTATACGGATGATATTTTGGGCCGCGCCCCGTCATGGGGAATCTGCGGCATCGGCATGCTGCTGCAGGACAAGGCCAATGTCGATATCCTGCAAAAGCAGGATACGCTTTACACCGTACTGGAGCGCAGCGCGGAAATGGACAGCGCGCGCGTCATCGGCTCCATGCTTGAAATCATGCATGCGCCCCCTTCTCACGCCGACGTCATCACGCGTCTTGCCGATCCCGCGATCAAAATCCTGTCGCTGACGATCACGGAAAAAGGCTATTGCTACGATGAGAGCGGCAATCTCAATGAAAACCACCCGATGGTGAAGAACGATCTCGCCAATCCGGGCAACCCGCAGACGGCGATGGGCTATATCGCGGCGGCGCTCGGCAAACGCCGCGCCGCGGGCGCCGCGCCTTTTACCGTCATGTCATGCGACAACCTTCCGGGCAACGGGCGCCTCACGAAAAAAATACTTCTCCAGTTCGCGTCGCTCGCCGACAAAGACCTTTGTAAATGGATCGAGAAAAATGTCGCGTTCCCGAACGCGATGGTCGACCGCATCACGCCGGTAACGACGCCGGAGATCATGGCGAAACTGCGCGGCGATTTCGGCATCGAAGATGGCTGGCCCGTCGTGTGCGAGGATTTCCGGCAATGGGTGCTGGAAGATCATTTCAGCGACGGCCGCCCGCCGTGGGAAGAGGCCGGGGCGCAGATGGTAAGCGATGTCGAGCCTTACGAGAAAATGAAAGTGCGTCTGCTCAACGGCTCACACTCGGCGCTTTCGTACCTGTCGTACCTGTCCGGCCACCGCAATGTCGACAAGGCGATGGCCGATCCGCTGATCCGCGCTTTCGTGCGCCGCTATATGGACGAGGACGTCACGCCCGCCGTGCCGAACGTTCCCGGCATCGATCTTGACGACTATAAAGACACGCTGATCGCGCGCTTTTCAAATCCGGGCATTTCGGACCAGGTGCAGCGCCTTGCCGAGGACGGCTCGCAGAAAATCCCGAACGCGATCCTGCCCTGCATCCGCCACGCGCTTAAAACCGGCGGGTCGATCAAATGGGCCTCGCTCGCGCTTGCGGGCTGGTTCCGTTATTTATCCGGCGTCGATGAAAGGCTGGAGGCCATAGCGATCAAGGATCCGCTCGCGGACAAGCTGATCGCAAGAGCGAAGCTTGAGCCGGGCAACCCGCTGCCGCTTCTGCAAATGAAGGAGATTTTCGGGGACGATCTTCCGGCTTCGGAAAAACTCGTCCTTGAGATCAGGGCGGCGCTGAAAAGCCTTAATGAACAAGGGGCACAAAAGTCCCTGCAAAGCTATTTGCAGGGCTAATAATTGACATAATTTTTATGCTGGGCTATGATGTGGCAGCGTAACTGAAACCCGGGGTTTACAAAGATGTCATCCGGCAAGCCGGTTAAATATCTGGTTTTTGACAATGACGGCGTGAATGTCGACAGCGAACACGTGGCCATGAGGGTCATGGATGATTTTGGCCATGCTCTGGTAAAACGCTACAAGCCGGATGCCGACCTTAAACCCGGCGATATCTACGGGGAATATCCGGGAACATCCACCGATAAAATCATCCAGATGCTGGGCATAAAATACGATCTTCCCGGAGACCACATCAGGGAAGATTACGGCATCGGCTCCGATGAGTTCATACCTGAAGCGCTGGCCGGCCGCGTGACGATTGCCACCAACGAGGCTTTTGCCTCCGGCCTTAAAACAGTGGACGGGATCACCGATTCCCTTGCCGCCCTGCAAGCACGCTATGGCGCCGGGAATATGGCGCTGTGCACGACGAGCCGGGAAGACCGCATGAATGTTTCGATCGAATGCGCGGCCGACCCGCGCACCGGTAAAAACGCAGGCCTTGCCGCTGTCTTTCCCAAGGGCGAAAGACGCGTGAGCGGCTACGGCCACGACAATAAATACGTTCTGTTTTTTAGCAAATCCGGATGGAATCCGGAGGAGACCGTCGTTATCGAGGACAGCATATCCGGCGTAACGAAAGCAAAAGCCGCAAATCCCGCGCTTCGCGTCGTCGGCACGGCGGCCGCTGTTTTTTATGAATACAGCGCCGCGCAGGCCGCGAGGCTGATCGAGGCGGGCGCTTCTATCGTCGTCACCGCCGGGGACGATCTCGCCAAAGCAGTCGCGTGGCTTGACAGCGGCTTTGATCCGGCACAAAGTCCCTGCTTTAGTTCCAAAGTATACCGGGCCCGGCATGAAGAATGCTTTCCCGGTACGAAACCGGCGGGCCCAAAACCCGCACCGTAAGAAATGGATTTTTCATGATTATCGTTTTCGGCTCGAACGTTCTCGACCTGTTTTTTCACCTGAAGGATTTGCCGCCGCGCGATACGGCGCTGTTTCTTGACTCGCATGAAGAGCAGCCGGGCGGCAAGGGCGCCAATCAGGCGATTGCCGCCGCGCGCGCGGGAAGCGAAGTGCGGTTTTTCGGCGCGCTGGGCGAAGGCGGCCACGGACGGCAGATGTATAAAAATCTTGCCCGCAATGGCATCGATGTATCGGGGATCGAGTTTCTCGACGTGCCGTCGGGGCTTGCGACGATTTTCGTCGATGACAGCGACGGCACGCACAAGGTCGTCGTCAGCCAGGGCGCTAATCTGATGGCGAAGCAGGATACCGTTCCCGGCAAACTGCTGAATAAGGATACGACCGTCCTCGTGCAGGGCGAACTGCCGATGGCGGAAACGGAAGCGCTGCTCGCGCGCGCGAAAAAAGCGGGGGCGCGCACGATCATCAATCTCGCGCCCGCAAGCCCGCTTTCGCAGGAAGCGCTGCAAAATCTCGACATCATCATCCTCAATGAGTACGAAGCCGACACGCTCGGCGGCAGGCTCGGCATGAAAACGGATGACAAGGCCGTCTTCGCGGCGGAGCTGCAGGCGCGCTTTAACCTGACCACCATCGTCACGCTGGGGCCGCTAGGCGCGATCTGCTGCGACGGCGAGGGCATTATCGAAGTTTCATCGCTGAAGATCAAAGCCGTCGACACGATCGGCGCTGGCGATGCGTTCTCCGGCTATCTCGCCGCCGCGCTCGATCAGGGCCACGCGCTTGCCGATGCGCTCAAATTCGCTTCCGCCGCCGGCTCGCTCGCCTGCACCAAAATCGGCGCGCAGACGGCGCTGCCGGAAAAAGAGGAAGTCGCCAGATTTATCGACCAGGTCACGGTCTCCGGCGCGCCCGCGAAAAAACCGGCGCGAAGCCTTTCCGTTTAAAATCACTCTTCAGAAAAATCCAGCAAAGTGATGCGGCGGTCCTTGAGCGTGAGGGCCAAGTCGCCATTCATCAGGCGTTCCGCTTCCTTGCCGAACACGTCGTAGCGCCAGCCCTTGAGCGCGGCGATTTTCGCCTTGCCGTCCAGCATCGCGAGCTCTTCCAGATCCTCGGTGTTGGCAACCAGTTTCGCCGCGACCTCGTTTTCGCTCGCCTGTATGCGCAGCAGCATCTTGAGCATTTCCAGCACGGGGGTGAGCTCGGGCGGGAAGCGCGGGCGGAATTCGGGTTTGGGGCACTGGTCGGTCGGCACGGCCATGCCTTTTTTAACGGCGTCCAGCACCTGCTCGCCGAACTTGCCGCCTAACTCGCCGGAGACGTTGCGGATCGCGCGCAGTTCGCCCATGTCCGCCGGCAGGTGAATCGCGATCTCGGCCAGCGTCTCATCGCGCACGACGCGGCCGCGCGGGATGTCGCGGCGCTGCGCCTCGCGCTCGCGCCACGCGGCGACCTCGCGCAGCACGGCCATGACTTTCGGCTTGTTCGATTTGATCTTGATGCGCTTCCACGAGTCCATCGGTTCGTTTTTATAAGTCGCGGGAGCGGTCAGGATATCCATCTCCTCGAAAACCCATTCGGTGCGGCCGCGCTTTTCCAGCAGTTGCGCGAGGCGCTTGTACACATCGCGCAAATACGTCACATCGTCGAGCGCGTAGGCGAGCTGGCGCGGCGTCAACGGCCTGCGCGCCCAGTCGGTGAACTGCGCGCCCTTGTCGATCTGCACCTTGCAGACATCGGCGACGATCGCGTTATAGCCCACCTGCTCGCCATAGCCGCAGACCATCGCCGCGACCTGGGTGTCGAAAATCGGGTGCGGGACCTTGCCGGTCAGGTTGTAGAAAATCTCGACGTCCTGCCGCGCCGCGTGGAAGACCTTGAGCACCTTTTCATTGTTCAGCAATTCGGTGAGCGGGGCGAGGTCGAGCCCGTCCGCGAGCGTGTCGACCGCGACCGCGTCGATCCCCGGCCCCGCCATCTGGAGCAGGCAGAGCTGCGGGTAATAGGTGCGGTCGCGCAGGAACTCGGTGTCGATCGTGATGAATTCGTGCGCGGCGAGCTTTGCGCAGGCGGCGGCCAGGGACTGTGTGTCGGTAATCATACTCATCCCTGTCTTTTAACCGCCAAGACGCCATGACGCCAAGGATAATTTTATTTTTATAACGCGGAGATTCGGAGGGGCCGGAGCCTTAAAAACGTCCGAAACTCCGGACCTCCACGTAAAAAGCCTTTATTATTGCTAAAAAAGCTTGGCGTCATGGCGTCTTGGCGGTTATAACTCTTTGTTTCAAAGGAAGGAATTACCCATGCACCCCTATCGCACCCACCGCTGCGGCGACCTTGACAAAAGCCATGCCGGGCAGTCCGTCCGGCTTTCCGGCTGGATCCACCGGAAAAGAGATCATGGCGGGGTGCTGTTCATCGACCTGCGCGATACTTACGGGCTGACCCAGTGCGTGGTCGACGCCGACTCGCCGCTTATTAAAGAGGCGGAAAAGTGGAAGATCGAATCCACCATCACCATCACGGGCCGCGTGAAAGAGCGCCGCGAAGGCACCGCGAACGCGGACCTCGCCACGGGCGCGATCGAGGTCTATATCGACGAAGCCACGATACAGGGCCCGTGCGATGTGCTGCCGCTGCAAGTGGCGGAACCCGACGGCGCGGGCGAGGATATCCGCCTCAAATACCGCTATCTCGATCTGCGGCGCGATGGCATGCACAAACGTGTGCGCCTGCGCAGCAATGTCATCGCCTCGATGCGCCGCCGCATGTGGGAGCAAGGCTTCCAGGAGTTTAACACCCCGATCATGACGGCGAGCAGCCCCGAGGGCGCGCGCGATTACCTCGTGCCGAGCCGCCTGCATCCCGGCAAGTTCTACGCGCTGCCGCAGGCGCCGCAGCAGTTCAAGCAGCTCCTGATGGTCGGCGGCTTCGATAAATACTTCCAGATCGCGCCGTGTTTTCGCGATGAAGACGGCCGCGCCGACCGGCTCGCCGAGTTCTACCAGCTCGATATGGAGATGAGCTTCGTCACGCAGGAAGACGTGTTCGCCACCATGACGCCGGTGATTGACGGCGTATTTAAAGAGTTCGCCGACTGGACCGGCACAAAGCATAAAACCGAGTGGCTGCCCAACATGGCGTGGAACGACGCGATGCTCAAATACGGCTCCGACAAGCCGGACCTGCGCAACCCGCTCATCATCACCGATGTCACTTCTGTATTTGCAAGAGAGGACGTCAACTTCAACGCGTTCAAGTCGATCATCACCAAGGGCGGGGTCGTGCGCGCGGTCCGCTGCCCGAAAGTTTCCGACCAGCCGCGCAGCTTCTTCGACAAGCTCAACGACTGGGCGCGCGGCGAAGGCGCTCCCGGCCTTGGCTATATCCTCTTTGAAGGCGCGGAAGGCAAAGGCCCGATCGCGAAATTCGTGCCGCCGGCAGCGCAGGAAGAACTGAAATCGCTCGCGAAACTCGAGAGCGGCGATGCGATCTTCTTCGTGTGCGACAAAGCCTATACGGCAGCGAAATTCGCCGGGCGCGCGCGCGATAAAATTTGCGATGACCTGCCCGCGGGCCATCCCTGCGCGCGTGAAAAAGGCGTCTATAAATTCTGCTGGATCGTCGATTTCCCGATGTATGAGCGGGATGAGAAAACCGGCAAGGTCGATTTCTCGCATAATCCCTTCTCGATGCCGCAGGGCGGGCTCAAGTCGCTCAATGAAAAAGACCCGCTGGAGATTCTCGCGAACCAGTATGACTGCGTGTGCAACGGCTACGAGCTTTGTTCAGGGGGCATAAGAAACCACCGCCCGGACATCATGGAAAAGGCTTTTGCCTTGGCAGGATATGACCGCGCCGTGCTCGAGAAAAAATTCGGCGGCATGCTCAACGCCTTCAAATACGGCGCCCCGCCCCACGGCGGCTGCGCCTTCGGCATCGACCGCATTGTCATGATTCTCGCGAACGAGCCCAACCTGCGCGAGGTCTACGCCTTCGTCATGAACGGCGCCTACGAAGACCCGATGATGGGCGCGCCGAGCGAACCGACGCCGGAGCAGTTGCGCGACCTGCATCTGAAGACGGTGATGCCGGTGAAGGCGAAAGAGGAAGAGAAGAAAAGGGCTTGAAAAATGAAATTCTTTGACAACTTAAAAAATAAAAAATTGCAGCATCAAGCAGATAAAGCCGTTGCGTTAATGAGAAATTTTTCCTGTTTATGTTTTTCGGATACTTGCGAGATTATAAAAACAAATAACCTTGAAAAAGTTACAGCTTATACTATGAAACCTGAAAGTTTAGTTTTTTTTGGTCATTTTATATATGCTTGGGCAAATTTTAACAAGTTTAGCGAAGCGTTCGTAATAATTTCAAAAGCGATGATTATTGAAGAAGATCTTGGAGGTTCTCAAAAAATACAGGTTCCTAGGATGGAAAATTTTTTAAAGGAGGCAAACAATGACTTTGCGCAAAAGAAAGTTACCCCAAAAGCAATAGCACTTTGGGCAGGAAATGGTGTAGCGGCACAGCTTCTTCAGGATAAGAAAATTTCTCAGGTAAATATTGAATGTTACACTAGTGGTATTTTAGGTTTAGAAAACAATAACGGTATTGATTGGAAAACCGCGTTAGAAAAAATGCTTATTGATAAATACAAAAGTTTTTAATAGAAATGCTCAATTTAGTTTAGAAGGATGGAAAAAATCGGGACAGTTTCTATTTAATTCCAAAGCATAATCTCAACTACAGAAAACGCAGAGTGCGCAGAGGCTTTGCTGTTTTATTCTTCCCTGCGGCCTCTGCGTTCTCTGTAGTGAAAATCCTTTTAACCGCCAAGGCGCAAAGACGCCAAGTTTTTTCCTTCCTCGCGCCTTGGCGTCTTGGCGGTTTATATCCTTTCCACGTCATCGCGAGCGACCATCCTTCGCCAAGGCTACGGCTGGCAGGCCGACATGTAAGCATGGCGAACGCGGCGGCAAAGCCCTATCCCAAAATCTTCCTGACATCCTTCATCAGGACCATCAGCGTCATTCCGTCCGCCGGAGATTCCTCGAAATCATAGCGCCTGTAAAATGCCTTCGCTTCATCGTCCAGCGCATGGACGAGTACGACCCTGACGCCGATAATGTCCGCCGCCCGCTCGCAGCGTAAAAGAGCATCCTTCAGAAGCGCTGATCCCAGCCCCTGCCCCTGGAATTCCTTATCCACAGCCAGCCGCGCCAGAAGGGCCGCGGGAACCGCCCCGGCGCGCGGCTGTCCCTTGCCCGCGCGCGCCGCCGCCCTTTCGACGCCGATCGTGCTGGCCATGAGCGTATAGTAACCGGCGACGCGGTCCTCTTTTACGACGACATAGGTTTTGGCGCTGTCGCCGCCCTGATTGGCCAGCGCATGCTTCTTCAGCCATGCGTCGAGCGCTTCGCGGCCGCATGAATAACCTTGTATGTCATGAACGCTGGACAGCTTTTCGACCGGGGAAAAGCCCTTAGCCGGTTTTGCCATGGAGTTTTATTCCAGAATGGATTTTTCGGTAAGCAGTTTTTTCAGGCGCGGACGGTCCCGCGGCGGCGCGTCAAGGGCTGTCATAAAAGCGGCCATGGCTTTTGCAGAAATGACAAATTCCGTCTCATCGGCCAGGTCCATTTCCGCCTGGCTCAGGATGCTGCGGCGGGCATAGTCGCTCGGACTCATGTCCTTCGCGCGCGCCGCGCGATCAATGAGCGCCTTCTCCCGCAAGCTGGCGCGGAAACTCATGCCTGAACTTTTATTCGATTTTCTTTGCGCCATGGTTTTGATTCCGGAAATACACTCCTGTATTACAATGTAATACAAAATAATTTAAGGCAAGTTAATTCTCGCCAGAATCAGGATATTATTCCTAATTTATATATTTGTCACCTATAAAAACATTGGCAATCGTGACTTGGTTCGCAATGATAATGTTTATCTAACATGAAAGAGCCCTTTTTCACCGCCGGCCATTCGACCCGTTCCCTGCCCGAGTTCATCGCGCTGCTGCGGGCGGGAGGCATCGAACTCATCGCCGATGTGCGCACGGTGCCACGCTCGCGCCGCAACCCGCAGTACAACGCGGATGCGCTGCCCAAAATACTCGCGGAACACAGCATCGGGTATGAACATCTTGCCGCGCTCGGCGGATTGAAGCCCGCAAGTAAAACAATTGCGCCGGAGACCAATAATTTCTGGGAGAATGAAAGCTTTCACAACTACGCCGACTACGCGCTCACCCCCGCGTTCCGCGCAGGGTTTGAACGGCTGCTTGAGCTTGGCGCGAAACAACGCTGCGCGGTCATGTGCGCGGAAGCCGTGTGGTGGCGCTGCCACCGCCGCATCATCGCCGATTACCTGCTGGCAAACGGGGAGAAGGTATTTCACCTGATGGATCGCGATAAAATCGAGGAAGCGGCGATGACGCAGGCCGCGCGCAAACAAAACGGCGGCCTTGCCTATCCCGCCGCGCAGGGGGAACTGCGGATATAGGCGCGAAGCGCATGGCATCTGCGGCTAAAAATTGCTATACTCATCCTTGTAAACGGTCGCCGTGCGCCTATCGGCCTGCCGCGTCCCCGCCGGACTAAGTCCGGTTTTTTTGTTTTTATCTTCAAATAGTTACAGGATAAGTTAGTCCACTGGACATGGACTAACCTTGTTATGGTTAAGAAATCATTAACATATTTCATGTACTATAAATTCGGGACTATTTGTCTCAAATGCAAAGTAATTTTCGGGCGGGTGTGGAAGCCATATGGCTGAGAAGACGAAGAAAAAAGCGAACCTGAAACCGCCGCAGCCGGTGAAAAAAGTCACGCGGCCGGTGAAAAACGCGCCGCGCAGCATGCTGGACGGCGACGCGCCGGAACTGCCGCCGGAATATCCGGTGCTGGCCGACGTCGCGCCGCAGATGAAAATCGATGTCGTGGTCAACCGCGACAACATGCTGTACGTGCTGCACGACAAGCCGTTCCCCTCGTACCTGGAATGGATCGAGTTTGACGCGGCGACCGGGGCGATGACCTTTATCACGGCGGGGGGAAAAATGCAGGATCTCGGCATGGTCATTTACCCGCCGATGGACAAATTCGTCATGGAGGCGAAAGAGGCCTGCGTGATGATGATACGGGATAAAAAAGTGCGCGACATGGGGCTTGTGCCGCTGACGGTGCAGAACCGCGCGCAGATAGACAGGGGAGGCTAGACATGGCTTGGACTGATGCTGGGATGGTAAAGGCGGCCATACAACGGGGGGAAATTTCCCCCAACGCCGAGATGGTCGATCTCGGGCGCTTCGGCCAGAAGATCGGCAGCATGCTGCCCGGCGACTTTCAACCCGGCGATTACAGGCAGGCCGCCGTATTCACTGCCGGCTGCCTCGCCAACCATATGGGCGATCCCAAAATCGACCTCAACGATATTACATCGCAGCTTTCGCACGAGACCCTCGCGGACATGGGCATCAGCCCCTCGGCGGCCCTGCTGCAACTCGCGCGCGACGCCGCGATAGACGATCCCGAGAATGTGGGACAGGCCGGGGCGAGGATCGCCGGGGCGGAAAAGCTCAATTTAAAAGACGAGAATCATGCCGCGGGGAACCATACGCTGTGCCATTATGAAGAGAAAAAGGCGGAAGATCTGGCGCATTTTGAAGAAAAGCAGGAGCAGCATCAGGACTGGCTCGAGCAAAAACAGGCGGATGATAAATTTTTCCAGGATCAGAAGATGGCGGAAGAACGATTCTTCGAGGAAAAGCGGATGCAGGAAATGGCAGCGCAGCGGCCCGCGGAAGACCAGGCGAACATGAATATCGCGATGGCGCCGATCGGCATGGGCCTTGCCCTGCTCGGCCTCGACCTTACCGTCGATGCGGTCAATGTCGCGGGCGGCGCGATGTCCGGACATGTCGAAAAAATCGGCGATCCGGCGCTGATAGCCACCAATAACGGCGGCGTCATGACGGCGGAAGCGCGCGCCGCGTTGGAGGCGACGCCCTTGGGAAAGGACGCCGCTGTAGGACCGGACGGGGCCAAGGAATTCACGCCGGGCGCAGCGCCCGATCCCGCTCCGCAACTCGCCGGCAGGTCGTCCGCGCCGACCATGAACCAGAATATAAACATGGCGGGAACCGCGCCGGGGATGAATCTTGCGCCCGGCGGCGGGATGGTCGCCTAGCGTTTTTGCCTGAATTACATTACGGCCTTGGGCGCGGCGGATACCTGGCGCGTTACCACGTTGCCCTCTTCATCGCGGCCTTCCAGAACGCCGCCCTGCTCCAATTGTTCGAACTGCTCCGTCAGGGCTGCCGTGTCGACAAGGCGGGCGCGTAGCGCATCCGGCACGTCCTCGCCACGTTCGCGCAGTTCCTTTTCCTTCAGGTCGGCGATCAGGTTCGAGGCCCGCACGGCGCGGGGCTGGTTTTCCGAGAGTTTTGCCTCGAAGATGGCCAGATTGTGCAGGCTGCATTTATGGGCTTCATGGGCGAGCCGCCACTGGATCAGCAGGATAATCTCCGGGCCCGCGCCCCTGCTCGAACGCGCGGCGCAGCAGCGAGCGTTTGACCTCTCGCCTGGAGCGCACGGTAACCGGGCTTAGTCCACTGTCTTCATCTTTCATTATGGAACCCTAGCAAAGAGAAGGGCATTATGGCAACAAAAAAGGTTGGCCCGGTTCGCTTGGGGAACGAACCGGGCCGGGGGGATTCGCCTGCCTGGGTTTGGGTTCACGGTTAGGGAGGGGCGGCAGGCGAAAACTGGGTTATTCTTGCATCATGCGTTCCGCGGCATTTCTCCCTTGCGGTCTTTATCGCGTTTGCTTGCGTAAAGCGCGATGTCGGCAGCGCTGAAAATCTGTTCGGCCTTGTCTCCCGCCCTGTAGGGTCGCAGTCCGAGCGAGGCCCGGACGGGGATTACTTCCCCGTACCAGGCCACGCTCAGATTGCCTAGCTGCCAGGCCAGATCCTGTGCCCGGCCGGCAGCACACTCCTTGCTTGTGTTGGAGAGGAGGAGAACGAATTCATCGCCGCCAAGGCGCGCGGCGGCGTCCATGGCGCGGATTTCATTGGAAAGCGTCCGCGCGACCAGCCGCAGGCAGGAGTCTCCCGCCATGTGGCCGTAAGCGTCGTTGATCGCCTTGAAATTGTCGAGATCGATCAGGATCAGCAGGCCGCCCTTGCTGTGGCCGCGTTCGCATTTATCGAGCTCGCTCATGAAAACTTCGTAGAAGCCGCGGCGGTTTTTCAAACCGGTCAGATCGTCGGTCGTCGCGAGATCCTCGAGCAGCGCGATGCGGCCTTCCTGCGCTCTTATTGTGCCTTCCGCGCGCTCGATCGTTTCGTGCGCGTATTTGAGAAGGGCGACGGTTGCGCTCATGCAGCGGTTCAAGCCGTCGTTTTCGAGCGATTGCTGTTCCATCAGGCGCAGCAATTTCTGAACTTCGGGGTTCGACGCCGCGTCAAAACCGGCTTCGCGCTTTCCTGCGCTTTCCGTTACGCCGAAAAGCTGGCGGAACAGGCCGACGCCCGCGGCGGTACGCGCCCTTTCCAGTTGTCTGTATTTAACAAGGTCCGTCGTCATTTGAAGCATTACCCTAAAGCGTCGATTGTGTTGGGGATAACCGTTCCCTGCTTTCACTGTTGCGAGAGGCGTGCCAGTTTTTGGGACCGGTAAATTTCCTTTTATCTTCAGGGTCTTGATTGACAACATCTGAGGGGGAGCAAAGGGCAGAAAAAGCCGTTGGCATGACGGCTGTGGATAATTTTTCCTAGCAGGCAGGGAAAGAGTTACCGCGCAGGGGCGTTTTACCCTTACCCTTGCCTTTTGATTGCTATATCATTGCTCTATCTTGAACTCTATATGATTGGCCGAGCCGAGGTTTCCAATGCGTATTGCCGGAGTGCTTGTTCTCGTTTTCGCCCTGCTGTCCGCGGCCCCCGCATCAGCAGCCGGCGGGACGCTGGCGCTCCGGGAAAAGATGGAGCCCCACAAGGCGCTGTATGACATAAAAATGGTGTCCAAACGCAGCAGCAGCCAGATCATCAATATCAGCGGCAAAATGTTTTATGAATGGAAACCGGGCTGCGAGGCGTGGACCACCGACCACCGCTTCAATCTGAATTATGAATATGCCGACAGCCCGCCGATCCGCATCACCAGCGACTTCTCTACCTATGAAACCTTCGACGGCAAGAGCTTCGATTTCACCTCGCGACGCAAGCGCAACGGCGAGCTTTACCAGGAAATCCGCGGCCGGGCCGAAATCAAGGGAGACGGGGCGGGCGAAGCGGTCTATACGCTGCCGGAAGGGCTGATTTTCGACCTGAAAAAGAAAACGCAATTCCCGATGGCCCACAGCTTTGACATTCTGGCGCTGGCCGAACAGGGCGGCAAATTTTACAATTCCGTCATTTTCGACGGCAGCGACGAAGACGGCCCGGTGGAAATCAACGCCTTCATAGGAGATAAGGTAAACGCGATGGCGCTGGTGAACCCGGAAGCGACGATCGATCCCGGCCTTATCAATACGCCGGCCTGGAAGGTCCGCATGGCCTTTTTCCCGTTGCAGGAGCCCCATTCGGACGCGGAATATGAAATGGATGTCGTTTTTCACGAAAACGGCGTTATCAGCGACATGCTGGTGGAATACCGGGATTTTTCCGTGACCCAGAAACTCGCGGCGCTGGAGAAGCTGGAAGCTGAAAAATGCGATGAGTTCACTAAAAATTAACGTTTTTCGGCGGCTGGCGGCAGCCTGAAAAAATCCATTAATTTTAACGCTTTGGCAAAAATATTCGGGTAGTATCAACAAACGCGGGAAAGCCTGCAAGGGACTCATGACAAAGACGATTTTGATAGTCGAGGACAACGAGCTGAACATGAAGCTGTTCCACGATCTTCTGGAAGCGCACGGCTTTAACACGCTGGAAACGCGGAACGGCGGCGAGGTTCTGAAACTCGCGCGGGAAAATAAGCCCGATCTGATCCTGATGGATATCCAGTTGCCGGAGATTTCGGGCCTCGATGTGACGCGATGCCTGAAGGACGACGCGGAGCTGAAACATATACCGGTCATCGCCGTGACGGCGTTCGCGATGAAGGGCGATGAACAGAAAATACGGGAAGGCGGTTGCGAGGATTACATTTCCAAGCCGATTTCGGTCACGAGTTTTATAGAAACGATACAGAAGTACCTGAACTAGAGATCAACAAGAGGGCTGCGCCACCACAATGTCTGCAAGGGTTCTGGTAGTCGACGATATCCTGCCGAACGTGAAGCTGCTGGAAGCAAAGCTCAGCAGCGAATATTACGACGTGCTGACGGCAACCAGCGGCGAGGAAGCGCTGCTGAAGGTTGAGCAAGACAACCCGGATCTTGTGCTGCTCGACGTCATGATGCCGGGCATGGACGGGTTCGAGGTCTGCAGGCGGATCAAGCAAAATCCGGCTTTTGCTCATATCCCCGTCGTGATGGTGACGGCGCTGACCGATACTGTCGATAAAGTGCGCGGGCTTGAATCAGGCGCTGACGATTTTCTCAGCAAGCCGGTCAACGATACCGCGCTGATGGCGCGGGTCAGTTCGCTGGTGCGTCTTAAAATGACGGTCGATGAGTGGCGGGCAAGGGAAAACACGGCATCGCAGCTCGGCGTTCTCGACATCAGCAAAAGCGTCATGGACGAGCCCGTCGATTACGCGCGGGTGCTGGTCGTCGAGGACCAGAATTTCGAATCCGACAAGATCACCGAAACGCTGCACCGGGACAACGATAACGTCGTTCCCGTCGATAGCGGCATGAAGGCGATGGAATACGCCTCGCAGCATGATTTCGATTTACTGATCGTGAGCCTCAACATGAAGCGGGAGGACGGGCTGCGGCTTTGCTCGCACCTGCGCTCCAACGAGAGGACGCGCGCGGTGCCTATCATCATGGTGGCGACCGAGGAAGACATGGAGCGCATCGCAAGGGGGCTTGAGATAGGCGCGCACGATTACATCATGAGGCCGATCGACCGTAACGAACTGCTGGCAAGGGCGCGGACGCAGGTGCGCCGCAAGCGGTTCCAGAAGCGGCTGCGCGATTCCTATGAGAACAGCCTGGAAATGGCGGTGCGCGACGGCGGCACGGGCCTTTTCAACCGCCGCTATCTTGAAGTGCACCTGCAAAAGAAACTGGATGACAGCAAGGAGAGCGGCAAGAATGTCGGAGTGCTGATTCTCGATATCGACCATTTCAAGGACGTGAACGATACTCACGGCCACGTCGTCGGCGACGAGGTGCTCAAGGTTTTCGCCGAGCGGCTGTTCGACAATCTGCGCGGGTTCGACCTGGTCGCGCGCCTTGGCGGCGAGGAATTCGTCGCCATCCTGCCCGACGTTCCCACCGACAAGGCGATGTATATAGCAGAGCGCCTGCGCCGCTCGATCGCGGACGAACCGGTTAAGCACGGCAAGGAAAAGGAACTGAGAATCAGCACCTCGATCGGCGGGGCGATCATCGAACCGGGGAAATATACCGTCCAGCAGGTGCTCGACCGCGCCGACAAGGCGCTTTACGAGGCCAAGAAAGGCGGCAGAAACTGCACGGTATTTGAAAAAACCGGCAAGCTGGACCCGGAAAAATACCGGCAGGAGTCCCGCCGCGATGTCAGCTAAGCCCCGGAAAGGGAACATTGATTTTTTTCGTCAGCGGATTTATTCTTATAGAGTGTGTGAGGAAGTGTGGTTCGATGATTTTCCTGGCTAAAAAGCGCTTTTTCCTTGCAACGCTGGCTTTTATGCTCGCGTTCCCGTTTTTCTGCGCGTTCGCGGCAGACACGGAAGAAAAATTCGACCTGAAGAACGAAGTCAGGAAATGCGCGGAAATCGTCGGGCGCATCGAGCGGCTGATATGTTTTGATGAAGCATCGAAAAAAGCGGGTTTCATGACGGTGGAACAAGCCGCGCGCGAAGAAAAAATCGTTGAAAAATACGGCTTCTGGGAAGTCACCCGGCGGAAAACGACGACGGGCGAAGAAGTCATGTATCTTAAAAACAACGCGGCAGAGGATGTCAAGCTCCAGTCCGGCATGAAAAGGCTGCCGACTTTCGTCATCATGTGCAAGCACGGCAGGACGGACGCGTATCTTGACTGGAAATCGCGGCTTTCGCCTTATTATCTTGGCGGGTTTTCAAAAATACAGGTTGTATTCCAGTTAGACGCCGGCGAGCGGCGGCTGACGACGTGGGAGCTTTCCACGGACAGGCAGGCCGCCTTCATTCCCGAACCGATGGATTTCATCAAGGACCTGCGCAAACACGAAAAGCTGATCCTTCAGATCACGCCAATGCATGAGCTTGCCCAGACGATTTTGTTCGACGTTTCCGGGCTGGAGAAGGTTCTCGATATCCTCGTGGAGAATTGCTACAATTAATCGCCGCCGCCGGGCCGCAGGGCTTCGGGGCAGGCCATGAATTCCCCGTTGAGAAATTTCCGCTCGCTTTTGCCGTAGACGAAATCCGCGCCCTTCAAATCAACGATGATACCGCCCGCTGCGCGCAACACTGCGTCGCCGGCAGCGGTATCCCATTCGCAGGTGGGGCCAAGGCGGGGATAGAGATCGGCCTTGCCGGCGGCGATGGCGCATATCTTGAGGGAGCTGCCGCGTTTTAAAAGCTTCGCGACCTTGTAATCCTTCAGGAATTCATCGAGCTTTTTCTGGTCGCTGTGGGAGGCGCTCGCCACGACCGTGAGGCCTTCTTCGGGCGGCCTTCTGACATGGATCTGCTTTTCAGTGCCGGTTTCCTCAAGGAAACGGATCGCAGTGCCGGGGCCATGTCCCGCGTAAAGTTCGCCTTTGACCGGCGCGTAGACGACGCCGATGACGGGAGCGCCTTTATGGATGAGCGCAATATTGACCGTGTAATCGCCGCTGCCGGAAATGAACTCCCTGGTGCCGTCGAGCGGGTCGACGAGCCAGAACCAGTCCGCGTTTTTAATATCGGGTATGCGCCCCTGCCCGACCGATTCCTCGCCGATCATGGGAATGTCCGGGGTGAGATCGGCGAGCGCTTTTTCGATGACTTCCTCCGCCGCCCTGTCGGCCTCGGTGACGGGCGAGCCGTCGCCCTTCAGAGCCGCGCCATCGTAACCGGCTTCGTCGAACCAGTTCAGAGTCAATTCACCCGCTTCAAGCGCGATGCGTCTTATCATGTTGCAAAGAGCGGGAGGATGTTCGAGCAGCTTGCCGGTCATTTCAGCACCCGGACCGTTTGCCGCCGGCTACTTCCTGCAGCGTCGCGGGGCCCGGACGGACCTCACGGCGGCCGATGGAAACATAATGAAAACCGGTGCCTTGCATCTCTTCAGTTTTATAGACATTGCGCAGGTCGATCAGGCGCTTTTCATTCATGAGAGCGCCGAGGCGTTCCAGATCCAGCGCGCGGAACTGGTTCCATTCGGTGATGATGACGACGGCATCGGCATCTTCCGCGACGCCGTAAGCGTCTTTTTTCCAGTTCACATCGCCAAGAATCGGTTTCGCCGCCTCCATCGCCGCCGGATCGAAGGCGGCGATTTCCGCGCCCGCTTCCTGAAGCAGCGGAATGATCGTCAGGCTCGGCGCTTCGCGGACATCGTCGGTTTCGGGTTTGAAAGCGACGCCGAGAATGCCGATTTTTTTGCCGCCGACATCGCCGCCGCAGGCGTCAATGATACGCTGCGCCATTTTTTCGCGCCGCCTTGCGTTGACCTCGACGACGGTCTCGATGATCTGCTGCGGCGCTCCCAGTTTCTGGCCGGTCTGCGCAAGGGCCAGGGTGTCCTTGGGAAAACAGGAGCCGCCGTAACCGGCGCCGGCATTAAGGAATTTCGGGCCGATGCGTTTATCCAGCCCCAGCGCCTTCGCCACCACCTGCACGTCTGCGCCCGCTTTCTCGCACAGATCGGCGACTTCGTTAATGAAAGTGATCTTGACCGCAAGAAAGCCGTTGGCGGCGTATTTGGTGATTTCCGCCGTTTCCGGATTGGTGAAGACGATCGGCGTTTCGTTGAGGAACAGCGGGCGATAGACCCTTCCAAGTATTTCGCGCGCCCGTTCGGATTCAACCCCGATCACAACGCGGTCAGGATGCGTAAAGTCAGTTATCGCCGCGCCTTCGCGCAGGAATTCGGGGTTGGAGGCGACGTCGAAATCGGCATCGGGCCTTACTTCGCGAATGATGTTCTCGACCTCGCGGGCGGTGCCGACGGGGACAGTCGATTTGGTGACCACCACCGTATAGCCGCCAAGATGCTTCGCCACATCTTTTGCGGCCTGATATACGTAGGAGAGGTCCGCGTGGCCATCCGCGCGCCGCGACGGGGTGCCGACGGCGATAAAGACGGCATCCGCATCCTTTACCGCTTTGCCGATATCGTCGGTGAAGGTGATGCGTTTGTCCTCGATCTGTTTTTGCAGCAGGTCTTCAAGACCCGGTTCGTAAATCGGAACGATGCCTTTTCTCAGCTGTTTGATTTTATCTTTATTCGTATCGACGCAGACGACATCATTTCCGAATTCCGCGAAACAGACGCCTGAAACCAACCCGACATACCCGGTCCCGATCATGGCAATGCGCATCGTTCTGTCCCTTCGCTTAAGTGCATGGAATGGCGCAGACTTTAGACTATTCTTTATGCAAGTAAAACCCCTGATTTTCCGGGCTTTGCGCAAAGCGTCTTGCCCGGCGCGGGGGCGGTGTGATATTTATGCAAAAAATGACAGGGATCATCGCATATAAGCTTAAAAAATGGCTGCCTCACGCCGAGCGGATCGCGGGCGAGGCGGGCAGACTTATCATGCAGTATTACGAAAGCGGCGCCGCCGTTGAGACGAAAGGCGACGGCTCCCCGGTCACGGAAGCGGACATTGCTTCGCATCACCATATTATCTCGCGGCTTGAGCAGATGGCGGATATCGGACTGTTGCCCCGCTTCCCCATCGTATCCGAGGAAAATAAAACCCAGCCCGATGTCAGCGACGGCAAGCCGTTCTGGACGGTCGATCCGCTGGACGGCACGAAAGGGTTTGTCGGCCGCTCAGGGCGCTTTTTCGTCAAGATCGCGCTCATTGAAAATTTCAAGCCGGTGCTCGGCGTCATATATGAACCCGCGACGGGCGTTGCCTATTTTTCTTATGAAGGCGGTCACTCTTACCGCCGCAACAAGGACGGCTCGCTTGACGTCATAAAAACGCGCAAGGCGCCGAAGGCTGGGGAACTGACGACCATCTTCAACCGCCTGCACCACGATCCCGCCGCCTATGACGCCGCGCATAAAAAACTCAAGGGCCGGGGGCTTGCGGTTCAGGACCGCGGCCGCGCGGACGGATCGTGCTCGACCGCCTTTCACATGGCCGTCGCCAGCGGGCAGGCGGATATCTATGTCGATTGCGGACAGAATACGGATTTGCGCGACGGCAACGGGTTCAGCTGGGATTATGCGCCGGACTGGCTGATTCTCAAGAGCGCGGGCGGCTCAATTATAGAAATAGAAAGCGGTAAAGAGCCGGTTTTCAACAGGCCGGCAAGCCGCATGAATGCCATGGTAGGCCTTGGCGACAAAGAGCTGGGGAAAAATGCTTTTCCGGAATTCAAAAATGATTGCGTTTGAGCCGGAACTTTGCTTGAGTCCGGCAGTGAAAAAGTTTAATGTTCGGGGTCATCCCATTTCGTAAAAGGAATTTAATTCATGGCTAAAAAAGAAGCAGCCGCAACACAGCAACAATCATCAAAAGGCCCGGGCGCCGGCGGCATGCCGCTGTTCTACAGGCAGCCGGTTCCGCTCGACGCCAAGAAGCACGCCAATATGGGCCTGAAAAAAGATTTCGGCCTCAGCTTCACCCACACGGTCAACGCGGTGCCGGTCAACATGATCGAAATGCCGCAGATCTGCCATTTCTACCCGATCGCATTCAGTCCCGACGCCAACGCGACGCCGGTTGCGCTGCTCGGCCTGCGCGATAATGAAAACCTGTTCGTGAACGCGAAAGGCGAGTGGGAAGCGAATACTTACATCCCCGCCTATATCCGCCGCTACCCGTTCATTTTCTCGGAAGTTCCCGGCAACGACCAGCTTACGCTCTGCGTCGACATGGCGGACGATCTGGTGAACGAGAAAAGCGACCAGAAATTTTTCGACAAGAAAAACGGCGAGCCTTCGCAGCTTTCGAAAAACGCGCTTGAGTTCTGCAAGTCGTATCACGCGGCCGCGCAGCAGACCCTTGCCTTCAGCAAGGCGCTTGCGACGAGCGGCCTGCTGGTCGACCGCCAGGCGGAAATCAATATCGGCGAAGGCAAAAAGATCAACTTCTCGGGCTTCCGCATCGTCGATGAACAGAAGCTTGCGGAGCTTGATGACGCCGATTTCATGGAATGGCGCAGGAAAGGCTGGCTGCCGTTCCTGTATGCTCACCTTTTCTCGGGCGCGCAATGGCAGAGGCTTACGGCCCTGCTGAATGTACGCCTTGCCGCTGAGGGCAAAAAAGGGAAGAAGTGACGGTTTGCTTGCGCGCTTTGCGCGCCTAGCCAAACCGTCATCCCGGCGAAGGCCGGGATCCAAGGGTTTCGGAAGGAACGTCTTGGAAAAACAAAACCGGCCGATGCCGGAGTTTTGTGTGTGATTGTAACGTAAAACATGTCAAGGAGGGGTAACCCATGGCGAAAGTTGGTGCGCAACGCGCTGCCGAACTGACTGGCAGATCGAAATCGACAATTCAGCGTGCAATGAAGAACGGGAAGATTTCCTACGAGGTGGACGGCAACAGCCGCCGGGTCATCGACGTGTCGGAACTTGACCGCGCTTTCGGCCTGATGCCCCAGGAATCGGAACACAAGGAACAGCGCGCGGTCGAGGCCGAGCTTGAGAAGGCGACGCAGATGCTCGAAACCGAGCGCCTGAAAATGCGTATCCGGATGCTGGAAGACCAGCTCGATGTAACCAAGGAGCAGGTTGACGATCTGAAGGAACAGCGCGACCAGTGGCAAAAGCAGGCGCAGCAGACCCTGCTGACCAGCCAGTACAGCCAGAAACAGGCCGAAGAACTGAAAGAGGAACTCAAGGAGCGCGAGCGCCGCGCCCGCGTCCGCCGCGCGCAGATGGAGCAGCGCTCTAAAACCGCGAAACCGTCCCTGCGCGGCGAGAACGAGAACAGCCCCGGCGGCGGCGCTTCGTCGCAGCCGCGCGGCTTTGACATACAAGGCCTGTGGCATAAAATTCGCGGTCAGGACGACGACAAGGAAAAAGAGCAGGCCAGCGGCTGATAGAAGCCAGCGCCGAATCAAGGCCGGGGCAACCCGGCCTTTTTCACGCCCGTCTTTTTATGCTAGGATAATAAGAGAAAGCAAAGGCGAGGGCTGTGAGCGGGTTATTCCAGATATTTATTTTTATTGCCTTTATAGCGTCCGGCTTTTACCCGGCCCCGGCGGCGCTTGCCCAGCAGCAGGCGGCGGCGGCGGAAACCTCGACCGCGCCCCCGCCCCTGCCGCCCGAGGCTTTGGCCCCGGAGCCTGCTCCCGCCGAGCAGTCCTATATCGACGATCCGATTTACAAACAGCTTCCCCCTGTAGACCAGGAAAAGCTGACCGAGGAAGCCGAGTATGTTTTCAATTATTGCTCGGGCCGGGAGACTTTTGCCTATCTTCACGACTGCGCCTGTATCGCGGCCAAGTCGATGCAGGTGCGGCTTAACGATCCGGAATCGAAGAAAGGCATCGTCGCGATCGGCGATGAAGTAGCCGATGCATGCCCCAACGGGCCCGGCGCGGCGGGGTTCGGCTACGATAACTGTTTCAAGACATACTCGAACATGATGTCATACGGGGTCGAGGATTTTTGCAAATGCTACGCGAACGAATTCAGCAAGATATATATGAAGACCCCGCGATCGCACATGTCTTATCTGCGCAAGGTGGGCGTGGCGGCAACGCAAATATGCCGCAAGGTGGAGGGTCTTCCCAACCCGTTCGATAACAGGAAATATTAATCCCCGCGCTACCCGAACATCTTTTCATCCGCGGCCGTCACGGATTTGCTTCCCGCGATCACCGTATCCAGCAGGCCCTTGTAGCGGGGAAGCAAGTGGGCCATGAAGAAAGCGGCCGTTTCCGTTTTGGCGCGGCGGAAATCGGGATCGCCTTCCCCTTTTTGCGCAGCGCCGGCGGCGCGGGAGAGCATCGCGGCGCCGGCGGCATAGCCGAAGAGTTTCAGATAAGGAACGCTGACCGCCGCGCCGTCCGCAAGATCGCAGCCCAGCATCCATTCCGTCGCTTCCTTGAGCGCCGCGAGCGCGTCTTTCAGGGCGGCATGATTTTCCGATTGCGTTTCACGCAGCCATTCCTGCATCGCCTGTCCCTTGTCGCGGCGGAGTTTCTGCACGAACAGGTCCTGCGCTTGCACCCCGTTGGTTCCTTCGTATATCGTCAGAATGCGCGCATCGCGCACATATTGCGCCGCGCCCGTTTCCTCGATGAAACCCATGCCGCCGTGAACCTGTACGCCCATGCCGGCAACGTCGTTCGCGATGTCCGTGCACCATGCCTTGACCACGGGCGTGAGCAGTCCGACCTTGCGCGATGACGCCTCATCGCCCGCGCGCGCAAGATCAAGCGCCAGACCCGCCTCCAGCGCGAGCGCCCTGCCCGCCTCGACCTGCGCCTTCATGCTCAGCAGCATGCGGCGCACGTCCGGGTGCGCGATGATCTTCACGGGCTTGCCTTCCTTATTCCCGATAAATGTTCCCTGCACCCGTTCGCGGGCGTAGGCGAGCGCATGCTGATAAGCGCGCTCGGCGATAGCGACGCCCTGGATGCCGACGCCGAGGCGGGCGTTATTCATCATGATGAACATGTTTTTCAGCCCTTCGTTCTCTTTGCCGATCAGCCAGCCGACCGCCCCGCCCTCATCGCCGTACTGCATCGTGCAGGTGGGAGAGGCGTGGATGCCGAGCTTGTGCTCAAGACCGACCGCGCGGGCATCGTTGCGTTTGCCATCGGGAAGGAACTTGGGAACTAGGAACATCGAAATTCCCTTCGAGCCTTCCGGCGCATCGGGGGTGCGGGCCAATATCATGTGAATGATGTTGTCGGCGAAATCGTGCTCGCCGTAGGTGATGAATATTTTCTGGCCGAAAAGTTTGTAGGAGCCATCCGGCTGCGGCTCGGCGCGGCAGCGCAGCGCGCCAAGATCGGTCCCCGCCTGCGGCTCGGTCAACTGCATCGAGCCGGTCCATTCGCCGGAAACGAGCTTGTGCAGATATGCGTCCTTCTGCTCCTGCGTGCCGTATTCGTGCAGCGCCTCGACACCGGCCTGCGTGAGCAGCGGGCAGAGGCCGAAGGACATATTGGCGCCCTGCCACATTTCCTGCAGCGCGAAGGTGAGGACCCAGGGCAGGCCCTGCCCGCCATAAGCGGGATCGAACGGGACGCTGTTCCAGCCGTTGTCGCGGAACCGGGCGTAGGCTTCCTTGAATCCTTTCGGCGTTTTCACCGCGCCGTTTTCCAGCTTGCTGCCTTCGCGGTCGCCGGAGCGGTTCAGCGGAGCGAGCACGGAGGACGCGAATTTTCCGGCTTCGTTCAGAACGGCCTCGACCATATCCCGGTCAAGATCCCCTCTTTGCATCTGCGGCAGGCGGTGGATGCCGACGACGTGATCGAGAACGAACAGCATGTCTTTGACGGGGGGGGTATAGGCGCTCATTGTTTTTTCCTTACCAAAATTTTTTTAACCGCAGAGGCGCAGAGAAAAATAAGTTGTCATCCCGGCGAAAGCCGGGATCGAGTAAATACGAACCCATCCCTGCTTGCGCAGGGATGACAGCTAAATAAGAAACTCTGCGTCTCTGCGCCTCTGCGGTTCATTGTTCAACTATATAGAAAAACTGCGGGTTTCAAAACTGGCATAGGGCTTGCGAAACAGGATATAGACGATAACATTTGCCGGGTCGGCGCCCTTAAGAGAATGAGCGAAAACCTTATTAATAACAACGTGATAGCATCCCTTGCCCGCAAAACAGCGCCGCAGGTGCTGCAAGCCATCCAGAACGCGAGCGCGCGGACCGGGGTCAATTTTGCCTACCTGATGGAGCAGGCCGCCGCCGAGAGCAGCCTTAACGCGAAAGCCAAGTCACGCAGCAGCAGCGCTTCCGGGCTGTACCAGTTCATCGAAAGCACATGGCTGGATATGGTAAAAAAATACGGCGACAAGCATGGGCTGGGCGAATTTTCCGAGGCGATCGGATCGCGCGGCAAGGTCGTAAACAAGGCGATGCGCCGGGAAATTCTGGAGCTGCGCAACGATCCCGAGAAAGCCGCGCTGCTGGCGGCGGAATTTGCCGCCGAGAACAAGCGTTATCTGGACCAGCATGTCGGCGGGGAGATCGGCTCGACCGAGCTCTATCTTGCCCATTTTTTAGGCGCGGGCGGGGCGGCCGGTTTCATCGAGGCGCAGCGCGCCAATCCGCTGGCGACGGCCGCCGATATTTTTCCGGAGGCAGCGCGCGCGAATTACAACGTGTTCTATGACCGCAAAACCGGGCAGGCCCGCACACTTGCCGGGGTTTATGATTTCTTCGCCAAAAAATTCGGTGGAAGCGCGGGCGAACCGGTAATAGCGGACGCGGAGATTAAAACCTACGCGCCCGCGAAGCCGCTCTCTTTCAAGAATACGGCGGACAGCTATGTCATGAAGCCGTTCGCGCAGACGTTATCCAGCGATGCAGGAAGCTGGCGGGCGATGCCTTCGGCTTCGCTTGCGCTTAATCCCGCGGAGATCATGATGATGGCGGAGGTGAAAATGCCCGGCGATGAGCAGGACGAGCAGAAAACCAGATATTCCTTCAATCAATAAAGATTGCCACGCCGTTAATGCATGCCGAAAGCGGGCGTGATGGAACTCGGCAAATTTAACGGTTTTCGCAGATAGAGTAACGCATCGTCGACCACGCTGTTAAAGTGAAGGGATGTGTCGAAGAATTTCATCCCGTGACGTTGGCAATCTTCCCTGATCATGCGGCTGAATTCGATTTCCCTTCTTATATGGCCGAGAATATATTCGTCGCTCTCCCGGCAGATCCAGGGATTTACTTTATCCGGGTTGGCCCGGATCATGCCGAGCCTTTGCTGCGGGCAAGCATCGGGATAACCTATGAAACATGTCGCTATTTTTTCCGGATATTCTTTCTGCAGCGATGCCACCAGCCGGGGAAGCAGGAGGTCTCCTTCCAACACGTAGCCGGTTTCGTTCATTTCGGTGACTGCGATCAATGCTTTAATAAAAGGCCAGATCCGCAAGCATTTTTCCATCCTGTCGGTTTCATACCGAATACCCAGTTCGGGGAGGCCGTGATGGAATGCTCCCATCAGATAATCCGTGCTGAATGAAGAGATGCCCTCTTGCCGCTTAAGTTTTCCAGCCAAAGTCGATTTACCGGAACGGGATGCGCCCCCTATCACATAAAACATTTAATTTCCCCTGTTAGGGAAAGACATTATTTATTTTTTATAATATGTCAATGCAATTCAGGAGAATGCTTCCGCCGCGCGGCGCAAACGGTTGTTGATAGCGATGCCGAGGCCGCGGGAGGGTATGTTCATGACGGCTATTGCCTTGTGTTCCGGGCGGTCGAGGTCGTGAAGCAAGCGGAAGAGATTGGCCGCCGCTTCATGAAGATCGCCGCTTTCGCTTAGATTCCTGCGCGCCGTATCCGGCAAATCTTTCGCCGCGCCGCCGCCCCTGATGCCCATGAATTTATCGGAGCCGAAGGCGAGCAGCGCTTCGCCGGGGACGAGATCGACCGCATCAAGGCGCACGGGAATGCCGGGAGCGTAGTGGCGCAAAAGCTGGCCCGGCGATTTCGGCGTTTTCGTCGCTTCGAGTTCGTAGGAAACGGGGCGCTCCAGCACCGCTGCGATTTCTTCCGCCGTGACCGCGCCGGGACGCAGGATAACGGGATCGCCGCCGCTTAAGTCAAGAACCGTCGATTCAAGCCCAACCTCGCAGGGGCCCGCCGCGAGAATGATATCGACGGCATCCCCTAAACTTTCGCTTGCATGCGCGGGGGTTGTCGGGCTGATTTCCCCGGAGCGGTTCGCGCTCGGCGCGGCTATGGGAACGCCTGCCTCTTTAAGAAGCGCCTGCGCCGCCGGGTGGCGGGGAGCGCGGACGGCGAGAGTGCTCAGGCCCGCGCTGCACAGTTCAGAAACGGGACAGTCCTTGCGGCGCGGCAGGATCATGGTCAGCGGCCCCGGCCAGAACTGCGCCGCGATTTTACGCGCGGCATCGCCCATTTCCACCAGCGCGGAGGCCGCCTTTTCATCAGCGACATGGACGATGAGGGGGTTGAATTGCGGGCGGCCCTTGGCTTCAAAAATCCGCGCCGCCGCCCTGCCGTCGAGCGCATTCGCGCCGAGGCCGTAAACGGTTTCGGTCGGGAAAACGACGAGTTTTCCCTGACTGATCGCCTCCGCCGCCACGCGCAGCGATTGCGGACTAACCGATAGCAGCTTTCCAGTCATAGTGAACCCCGCCGGTTACAGGCTGTTTGACGCCGGTCGTCGTCGGCAGGCTTAAGGGAAGTTTCAGCAGCGAGCGAACGGCGAGATAGGCAAAGCCTTCCGCTTCCAGCGCGTCGCCGTCCCAGCCCAGATCGTCCACGGATTTCACGTCCGCTTTCAGCGCCGCGCGCAACCCGTCCATGATGACGGGATTATGCCGCCCGCCGCCGGTCACGTACCAGCTTTTGGGCGGCTTCGGCAGATGATCCAGCGCCTTTGCAATGGAGCGCACCGTGAACGCCGTCAGCGTCGCCGCGCCATCGGCGGGGCTGAGATGTTTATAGAGAGACTTATCCCATGCATCGCGGTCGAGCGATTTGGGCGGCGGCGCGGAAAAATAAGGATGGTTCATGAGTTTTGCCAGCACGGCTTCATCGACTTTTCCCTGCCGCGCCAGCATGCCGTTTTCATCGTACTCGCGGTCCAGATGCTTTTTCACCCAGTCGTTCAATAGCGCGTTGCCCGGACCGGTATCGAAGGCGATGACTTCGCCTTTTTCGCCAAGATACGTGATATTGGAGACGCCGCCTATATTCAGGATGGCGGCGGGCTTATCCAGCGATGCGGAAAGCGCCTGATGGTAGAGCGGCAGGAACGGCGCGCCCTGCCCGCCGGCGGCGACGTCGGCGCTGCGGAAATCGTTGACGACATTGATGCCGGTCCACTGCGCGAGCATCGAGCCGCTGCCGAGCTGCCAGGTGAAACCGGCGGCGGGATCATGATAGATCGTCTGGCCGTGGAAGCCGATGACATGGATCTGGTTCGGGTGGAGCCCTGCCTTGCCGAGCAGCCAGTCAACCGCCGCCGCGTGGGCGCGAGTCATTTCAAGCTCGATCATCCGGATGCGGCCATCGACGTCTTCCTTGCAGCCAAGGCAGGAGCGCAGTTTTTCGCGCATTTCATCGTCATAGGGAATGGTGATCGAGGCTACAACCTCGACGAAGGAATGGCCGTCGGTGCGGATCAGCGCCGCGTCGATGCCGTCCAGCGAGGTGCCGGACATCAGGCCGATGGCGGTATAGACATTTTTTTGTTCCATGCTTATACATTACCTTATGAAGTCAGATTTCCTTAAAATAATGCATGAACGCGGCTTTGTACACCAGTGTTCCGATCTTGAAGGGCTGGATTCAAGGCTTTGCGAGGGGGTGCAGAGCGCTTATATCGGGTTTGACGCGACGGCGTCCAGCCTGCATGTGGGGAGCCTGGTGCAGATCATGATGCTGTACTGGTTCCAGAAATGCGGCCATAAGCCCGTTACCCTTATGGGCGGCGGGACGACCAGGGTGGGCGACCCGTCCGGCAAGGATGAATCGCGCAAGCTGCTTGATGGAACGGCGATCCAGCAGAACATCGACGGCATCCAGCAGATTTTTTCCAAATTCCTTGTTTACGGAAACGGGAAAACCGATGCGCTGATGGTCAATAATGCCGACTGGCTGGATGAGCTTAACTATATCGACTTCCTGCGCGATTACGGCGTGCATTTCACGATCAACCGCATGCTGACATTCGAGTCGGTCAAAATGCGGCTTGAGCGCGAGCAGCCGCTCACCTTCCTCGAATTCAATTACATGATTTTGCAGGCGTACGATTTTGTCGAACTGCGCAAGCGGTGCGGCACGATACTGCAGATGGGCGGCTCCGACCAGTGGGGCAATATCATTAACGGCGTCGAGCTTGGCCGCCGTACGGCGCAGGCGGAATTGTTCGGCCTGACCACGCCTCTGCTCACGACATCGTCCGGCGCGAAGATGGGCAAGACGGCGGAAGGCGCGGTGTGGCTGAACGCGGATAAACTCAAGCCCTACGATTACTGGCAGTTCTGGCGCAACACCGAGGATGCGGATGTCGCCAAATTCATGAAGCTGTTCACGATGCTGGACATCGGAACTATCGAAGCGGAAGTGAAAAAAGACATCAACGGCGCGAAAAAACTTCTGGCAACGGAAGCCACCAGACTCTGCCACGGCGAGCAGGCCGCGCTGGAAGCGCAGGAGACGGCGCGGAAAGTTTTCGAGGAAGGGGGGGTGGGCGGAGAATTGCCGGTCTTCGAGATCGGGGCAAAAACGGAACTGCTCGATGTACTGGTGCTTTCAAAAATGGCGGCTTCCAAGGGTGAAGCCCGCAAGCTGATTACGCAGGGCGGCGTCAAGATCAACGACGTGTCCGTAACCGATACAAAATATGTGATGAATGGCAACGGCGACCTGAAACTGTCCGTGGGCAAAAAACGCCATGCGCTTGTAAAAATCAAATAATTCACAACGGCTTAAGTTTTTTTATTTGCATAATTATAAGTTTTCCGGCTAAACTCCCCGCAAGGAGCAGGATATGGGCGAACTCGTTTCACTTGCGAAATACCGGGAAGAGCAGGCCGCCAAGAAGGCGGCTACAGAGCCTGCGCCCGCTCGCGTCAGGGAGCTTAGAGGCTTTTTCAATGACGCCTCGATCCGGTTTATCTCGATTGCGGATACGGCGGGAGACTACCAGATCGGAGAATTTGGCGATTGTATTGAGATGGAAGAGGGCGATGCGGTCATTCATTTCAAAAACGGCAAATTTGAAGGTGTGCCCCGGGAGAACTTCAGAGAGCGGTTTCCCGAACTCTCAAATTTCTTTTAATCTTCCTCTTCCCCTTCAAACAGAAGCTTGCGCAGGATGCCGGGAGCCAGAACGGAAAGCGGGTTGACGCTGACCTGCGGTTTTTTGATCGGGCCCTGCACCTGATATGTCGCGGCGATCACGCCGCCGCCGCCGCCGGTGAGGATGTCACCGATCAGCGGAATGCTGCCGATCAGTTCGTTGATGAAGGATACGGGAACGATGGTTCCCTCCATAGCGATGCGGTCGATGCTTTTATCGATGCTGCCGTCAAACGTAAGACCCATTGAAGAACCCGACGTGCGGCCTTCCTTGATAATGTATTTGTCGCCCTTGCGGTTGAGGTGCCAGGCGAACTGCGATTCAAGACGCGAGAAATAAATCCCCTCCCCGCCCAGTATCTGCTGGATGCCCAGCAAACCGATGGCGCTTACAAGCTGCGCCAGCACCGGCGCGTTCGTGACCTGAAAATCGGTCAGCACCGCGGCGCCGTATAAAAGTTTTTTCTCGCTCGCGCTTTTCGCCGCGCCATTGATGACGAGCTTGCCGCTGCGGACGTTTTCATACATGTCGAAGGCCTGCAGCGCGGCGCCGGCGTCGTCGGCTTCGAGGCGCAGCGTCATGATGCCTTTCGCATCGGGCTTGAGGCGAAGATAGATCGCGCCCTTACCCGCGGCGGCGTCCATCTCGAATTGCTCGGCGTCGCCCTGTTTATTCATGGCGAGATAGATTTTGACTTTGTCCACCATCCGCGCGGGGTGCGTGCGCATGCGGTTCACGGACGCGGAGACCATTAGCGGCGGGCCGTCATACGGTTCGCCGCTTTTCTTGTCCTTGAGGAACGGACGGGCATCGAGGAACGCGCCGGAGACGGACATTTTCAGCGCGCCGCTCTGCACGAACTCCATATCGATGGCGAACTGGTTTTCATTGAGGACGAATTCAGGGAGCGCGCCGCGGCGCAATTCGGGCGCTCCCCTGACGGTATCGAAGACGAACCGCGCGTTCTTTATGCGCAGCGGCGCCGCGTCCACGTCGAGGCCGGCGACTTCCTGCACGAAACCGCCGTGGAAGAGCACCTTGCACGACGCCCTGCCGGCGGAACCCGGCGCCTTAACATGGTCAAGCGGCTCCACCATGACGCTGCCCGGCGTCAGATCGGCTTTGACATCGGCTTCCGCTTTTTCCCCGCCAAATTCGGTATAGGTGACATCGACCGGGAAGCTGCCATCGATCCAGTCGTCAAGACCTATCCCCATCGCATCGCGCAGCCCCTTGTCGGCGACGAGCTTTGCCTTGACCTGGCTTGAAAACGGCTGCCCTTCGGGACTGACATATTCCATCCATGAAAACTCGATATCCCTGCCCTCCAGCTTGCCCCTGCCGCCAAGCTGCGCCGCGCCCTCGGCGACTTTAAGATCGAACGGACCGCCGGCAAGATCGAGCGTCTTGACGACATCGGGCAGCAGCACGTCGGTGAGCTTGCCTTCCGCTTTGACTATGACCTGCTCCGCCAGCAAATCCTTGATCGTCGGGAAAGACACGCTGACCGCAAGATCCGCCTGCCCTTTTACGTCCGCCACGCGCAGGCCGAGTTTTTCCTCGCTCATGCCGATGGGCTCGGGCTCGATGTAGCGCAGCACGTTCTGCAGCGGGCCATTGAGGCCGAGATTGATTTTCGCCATGCCGCCGCCTTCGATGATCCTGTCGATCACGGCCTTGCCTTTGGGCACGGTCATTTCGCCGATCTTGCCCTTTGCGATTTCAATTGTCAGCGCATCGTCGGAAAAATGCCCTGTGCCGGAAGCTTCCCGCACGGGCCAGAGCGGCGCGCGGTAGTCGATGTCCATGTTTTCGATGACGAAATCGGAAATGATGTTTTTGACATCGATGGTCCATTTATCCGCGTTTTTGTCCGCCTGCACCTCGAATTTGGTCACGATGTCATGGAAGCGTCCTTTGGAGAGCTTTTGGGTCAGCCAGATTTCCGCGCCTTCGCCGCGCAGGGAATCCGGCCAAAGAGGGGAAATCCGTTCCTGCGGCAGGTCGGGAATGGCGATGGTTACAGGCGCGGCGATGCTGTCCTTGCCGATTTTCACCGGGCTTGAAACCGACACGCTTATGCCGCCCGCCTTGAGCGAAAATGCGCGCAGATCGGCCATGCCCTGTTTCTCATCGTAAACGGCGTCGAGGAACATTTCCTCGAACGGGAACGGCTTGTCGTAGGCGCCTTTGAGCATCAGTTCGCCGTTCATCGACGAGAGGGAGACGGACGCCCTGTAAATGTGAAAGTTGCTGTCGAACCCGAACTCGGCGTTGCCGTTCAAAATAACGTAATGATCGTTGAGCCAGTCAAGCTGCTCGATCTTGCGGGAGAGAATATGCGGATCGAAATCCTGAACATGGAGATTGACGTTGAAATTTTTGCTATCGCGAAGATAGACAAGGTCGCCCTGGATGCGCGAGGCGCGGTCACGGCCTCCCGGAAGCACGGCGCTCGCGGTGACGATCATCCCCTTGGGATCGCGCGCGAAGGTCATGTCGAGCGGGGAGATGAACCAGGTTATGCCAAGCAGATGGTCTTCCATCACCATTTTGGCATGTTTGATCTCGACGCTTTGCAAATGGGCCAGCGGCGATGCGCCGTCGACCGCGCCTTCCGGCATCGACAAAGTGTCGATGATCGCCATCAGCGGGCCGGGCCCGCTGTCCTTTTCCTCCTGCGTTCCCGGCTTGCCGTCGTCAAGGCTGAATTTGATGTCGTTGTTTTCGGTGCGGATCAGGTTGACCATCGGCCGCTCCAGGGCGACGCTGACAGGGCTTATATCGCCGATCAAAAGCGGATGGGCGGCAAGGCCGAGCGTCACGTTCTCAATGCCAAGAACCGTAATGCCGTCTTTGATGAGGTTGACGCCGTCCAGATCGAGCATCACAGGCCCGCGCAGGTCGGGCCACTGCACGACGATGCCGCTCAGGGACACGCTGTAGCCGCTGACGGGATCGTGCAGCGACTGCTCGATATACTGGCGGGCGAAGCCGACATCGACGGGGCCGGCCATCAACCGCCATGCCAGAACCGCCACGGCAAGAAAAATCAGCCCCGCCACCGCCGCGCAGGCCTCAAGACACACGAGCGTGGTCCGGGAACAGAAGCTGAATATCTTTTTCTTCATGTCAGGGCCGGCTTGACCTCCTGCCTGCTCATTTCTTAACGTGTATTCAGTATCAAACGATGAAAAAGGATTACAGCATGACAGCATTAAACGCAGGCGACAAGGCACCGGGTTTCACTCTGCCAGCCGATTCCGATAGTGAAATAAGCCTGTCCGCATTTAAAGGCAAAAAGGTCGTTCTTTACTTCTATCCCAAGGACGATACGCCGGGCTGCACAAAGGAGTCGTGTGATTTCCGTGACAATCTGGAGCGCCTGAACGCACAAATTATCGGCATTTCAAAGGATTCGCCTAAAAGCCATGACAAGTTTAAAGCCAAGTTCGATCTCAACTTCCCGCTCGTTTCCGATGAAAGCGGAGCGGTTTGCGAAGCCTATGGCGTATGGACGGAGAAAAGCATGTACGGGCGCAAATATATGGGAATCGAGAGGGCGACGTTCCTGATCGGCGAAGACGGGAAAATCCTTAAGATATGGCGCAACGTCAAGGTTCCCGGCCATGTCGATGAGATTATGGAAGCAATAGACGCAATGAAGGCGGCGGCCTAGGCCATACCTTTTTCGACGACTGCGGCGGTTTCCATGACTGGCGCGTGACGGAACACGGTCTGGAAACGCGTCAGGCGGGAAAACCAGCCTTCGAGTTCAGCCGAATCGCCCTTGAGAAAACTGTAATGGGAATAGGTGTTCAGGTTTACGACCGGCTCGTCGTTGGCGGCGCGGTGGAAATAGCTGTTCATCACCATATCCATATCGTGCGCCCGGACCCTTACGACATAGCCGTTTTCTATGGCAACCATCAGGCCGCAAAGATGGGCCGTCCTGACGTCGGCGTCCAGTTCGCAGGAGGGAAAATCATGCTGACCATGCTTTTGCACGATAGCGGCGATATCCTGCACCATATCGCATATTTCCATTGAACCCTTCATTATGAAACTCTCCCGAATTTTTTTAATTATTTAAGTATCGCAGTATACACGAATCATCAGGCCGCTGCAATTAAACCTGCGATATTGCGTCCGTCGCCCGCTTTATTCATATGATCGTGGATATGACCGCGCAGATCCTCGACCTGCTCATTGAAGAAATGGTTGGCCTGGTTGAGAACGCGGTAATCGATATTGATGCCTTTCTGCGCGCGCAGTTTCTGCACCAGTTTTTCGACATAAGGCTCGGGAACGATTTCATCGCGCGCGCCCTGCATAATCAGCCCGGAAGTCGGGCACGGCGCAAGGAAGCTGAAATCATAGACGTTGGCCGGCGGGGAGACTGCGACAAAGCCGCGGATCTCCGGACGGCGCATCAGAAGCTGCATGCCGATCCATGCGCCGAAAGAAAAGCCGGCAACCCAGGTGTAGGGCGCGTTGGGGTTCAATTCCTGCATCCAGTCGAGCGCGGAGGCGGCATCGCTCAACTCGCCCTCGCCCTTGTCAAAAACGCCCTGGCTGCGGCCGACGCTGCGGAAGTTGAAGCGCAGAGTCGAAAAACCGCGTTCGACGAAAGTCTGGAAAAGATAATAGGTGACCTTGTTGTTCATGGTGCCGCCGTGCTCCGGATTGGGATGCAGGATAATGGCGAGCGGCGCGTTCGGAATTTTAGAGTGCGTGTAGCGGCCTTCCAGGCGGCCGGCGGGCCCGTTAAAAATAATTTCTGGCATTTGTCCCCACTTGAATCAAGTTCCCACTATAAGTTTGCGTTTTCGCTTTCAAGCCTTGCACAGATGTTTTTTCGTTACTATCTCTGTGCGAACGATTTGCCCCCAAATCCGGCTTTCGTCAGTGTATAGCAAATACAAGCGGGACTATTCAAGAATTTATCATAACGTCCTGAACTAGCTGTGGATAATCGGACATATTTAATTTGAAAAAATATTCGTTTTTCATCTTTTAAATGTGGGTAATGACCATTTATTTTCATAAAATTTCTTGCCTATTAGATTACTATGATATACAACTCCGCCTCTAAATAAAAAAAGACTGGCTTAAAAAAGGAAGTGCGTACCCATGAGAGGGACTAAAAAACTGAAGCTGACGACGCGCGGGCGCTATGCGGTCATGGCCATGACGGAACTCGCGCGCCGGGGAAACAAAGACCCCGTTCCCCTGACCGAAATCGCCCAATCGGGCAATATCTCGCTATCGTATCTGGAACAGCTTTTCGCGGGACTGCGTAAAAACGGGCTGGTGAAAAGCTACCGCGGCCCCGGAGGCGGTTACATCCTCGCCCGCGCCGCCGCCGAAATCAAAATAGCCGAGATCCTTGAGTCCGCCGAGGATTGCACACCCGCCAAACGCAATTCAAAGGAATACGGCGCGGAACAAACGGGCGGCAAGGAAATCCGCGCGTTGTGGGACCATATCGGCGAAATTCTTTATACAAACCTGCAAACCATCTCGCTGCATGACGTCGCGACCGGAAGCCTTGCCGGGCAATAAACCATTGAAACCGCCGCCTGAAAGGCCGTATATTTCCCGGGCCATGAAAGACGCCATTTATCTTGATTATAACGCGACGACGCCGGTGAAGCCGGCTGTCGCCGCGCTTATCGCCGAAGTTCTGGGAACGGTCGGCAATGCATCGTCCGTGCACGGTTTTGGCCGCGGCGCCCGGCGCAGGGTCGAGAGCGCGCGCGAGCAGGTCGCTTCGCTCGCGGGCGTTCATCCCAACCAGGTCGTCTTCACCAGCGGCGCGACTGAATCAAATAACGCGGTGCTGCGGCAGTTTCAGGGCAAGCGCATTCTCGTCTCCGCGATCGAGCATCCGGCGGTGCGCAACGTGCTGCCCGATGTGGAATTCATTCCCGTGACGCGGGACGGCGCCGCCGATATGGCCGCTTTTGAAAAGATGCTGGAGAGCGGTCCGCCGCCCGCGCTGATTTCAGTGATGATGGTCAATAATGAAACCGGCGTCATCCAGCCCGTTGCCGAAATGGCGCGCATGGCGAAAACGAAACACCGCGATGTATTCTTTCATACCGATGCGGTGCAGGCGGCGGGGAGAATAAAAATCGATTTCCCCGCGCTGTATGTCGATTACATGAGTTTGTCCGCGCACAAGATGGCGGGGCCGCAGGGCGTTGGCGCATTGATCTCCGCTCCCGGCTGCCCGATGGCCAAGCTTTTGCACGGCGGGGGACAGGAGAAGCGTCAGCGCGCGGGAACCGAAAATGTCGCGGGCATCGCGGGCTTTGGCCTTGCCGTGGCGCTCGCGCTGTCCGACATGGGCAACTACCAGAAGCTGGAAGCCCTGCGCGACAAGATGGAAGCGGAGATCAAACGCATTGCGCCGGAGATGAATGTCTATGGCCGCAACGCGCCGCGCGTCGCCAACACAACGGCGCTGTGTCTTGCGGGAATGCCCGCGGAGACGCAGTTGATGAGCCTAGATCTTGAAGGCGTTGCCGTATCCAGCGGCTCCGCCTGTTCGAGCGGCGCGTTCAAGCCGAGCCCCATCCTGCAGGCAATGGGGGCGAGCGATGTCGAGGCTTCCTCGACGCTGCGCATTTCGACCGGCTGGGCGACGAAGGATTCCGATATCGACCGGTTTATCGAAGCGTGGTCGAAAATATACAGACGCCTGCGGGCGGAGGTTAAGCAGCCGGCCTGAGCGGTTCCAGGCTGCCTGCATTGCGATGGACCGTGCGGCAATTCTCCAGCGCTTCTTTCGCAAAACCCGGCAGATCCCGCTCCAGCAATTTTTTAACGGCATCCGACGGAAGAGAGATACCCTGCTCCCCGTCCATGCCTTCGATCTCCACGCTGAAATGATCGAAGTACCCGGTGCGAAGGGTCAGTTCGCTGGACGTGTACTCCATGTGTTTAATTTCATCGGGAAACGCCCCTTCGCCGGTTTCAGCGTAACGGGCAAGACGGCTTTCAAGACGATGCAGCCTGCATGATGTGAAACCCAGTGAAGAAAAAACGTCGCATAATGTCGTTGTCATTCGTATCTCCCTGTCCGTTTTATTTTCCTTTTTTCCTATCTTAGCCGCTTATGGCCCGGGAAACAAACGATTCAGACCTCGAACAGGCCCCAAAACTGGACAAAGCCGTCAAAAAAATCTAAGTATTGGGGCGTATAAAACCAAGGGAGCAGGCCGTTATGCCTAAAGTCACTTTCATATTCCCCGGCGGGGAGCGCCGCGAAGTCGACGCGCCGGCCGGGTTGTCGCTGATGGAGATCGCGCAGAAAAACGACATTGAACAAATCGAAGGCGCGTGCGGGGGCAGCATGGCGTGCGCGACCTGCCATCTGTACGTTCACCCCGAGTGGCGAAACAAGTGCCTGCCCGAGGGCAAGCGTTCGGACGAGGAAGAGGACATGCTGGATCTTGCCTTCGATGTGCGCGACAGCTCGCGCCTTGGGTGCCAGATCATGATGAGCGAAGCGCTTGATGGCCTCGTCGTAGCGCTGCCGGGCGCGGACGTGAAGGAATGGGCGAAGGCCGCCTAGCCGAAAAGTTTTGCAGGCGCAAAGACCTTAGCAGGAACGGGAGCCGCCGCATTGGCCCTGTCCAGAATCTCAACGGCTTCCTGCGCGTCCCTGACATAGACAATGAAATCTTTGTACCGTTCATCCAGAAATCCCGCTTCGATCATGACTTCGCGCTGCTTGCGGAAATGCTCGTAATAGCCTTTGAAATTCACCACTATGAGCGGCTGGATCGGCTGGCCGGGATCCTCGTAGATTTTAATCTGCTGCGCAACCACAACATCGAGCAATTCATCGAGTGTGCCGTCGGCGCCGGGAAGGACGATAGCGGCATCGGCGAGATCGATCATCTTGCCCTTGCGCACCAGCATGTTCGGCACGATTTCATCGTCCGATCCCTCGAGCGAGCCCTGCGAGCCTTCGCCAGCCGCCTGAAAAACTTGCGGGATGATGCCTTTGACCCTGCCGCCTGCGTTCAGCGCGGCGGTGGACACAACGCCCATCAGGCCCATATTGCCGCCACCATAGATCAGACCGTATTTCCGCCGCGCCAGAAGTCCGCCCAGCATTTCAGCCTGCGCGCATATCCCGGGATCCTTGCCCAGGCGCGAGCCGCAGAAAACAACGACGTTATTTATATGTTTTTCTGTCGTATTCCTGTTTTATAACGCGTTTATATTTTTATGTCAAACTTGCTTTAAACGGCTAAAAACCTTATATTGCGCCGCATGAACAGCCTTGGCTTTGATAAAGACCCGCGCGATACGCGGGTTGTCGTGGCGATGTCCGGCGGGGTCGACTCTTCGGTCACCGCCGCGCTTTTGCACGAGCAGGGTTACGATGTGGTCGGGGTCACGCTCCAGCTTTACGATTACGGCGCGGCGCTCGCTAAAAAGGGCGCTTGCTGCGCGGGGCAGGATATTTACGATGCGCGGCGCGTCGCCGAGGAGCGCGGCTTTCCGCATTACGTGCTCGACTATGAGAACAATTTCAAGCAGGCCGTGATCGACGATTTCGCCGAGTCCTATCTTAAAGGCGAAACCCCTATTCCGTGCGTCAAATGCAACCAGACCGTCAAGTTCCGCGATTTGCTGAAAATGGCGCACGATCTTGACGCCGACTGCATGGCGACCGGGCACTATGTCCAGCGCGTTGTAAACGACGCCGGAAAAGCGGAATTGCGCCGCGCGGTCGATCCCGGGAAGGACCAGAGCTATTTCCTGTTCGCGACGACGCAGGAGCAGCTTGATTTCCTGCGCTTTCCGCTGGGCGGCTGGACCAAGGACATCACGCGCGGCAACGCGCAGCGCCTCGGGCTGCTCAACGCGGACAAGCCGGACTCGCAGGACATATGCTTCGTGCCGGGCGGCGATTACGCGAAGATCGTCAAGAAACTGCGCCCGGAAGCGGAAAAGCCCGGCGCGATCGTGCATCTTGACGGGCGGGTGCTGGGCGCGCACCGGGGCATCATCCATTACACGATCGGCCAGCGCAAAGGCCTTGGCATCGGCGGCGGGCATGACGAGGACAACAGCCCGTTTTACGTCGTGGCGCTGGAGCCCGCGCAAAACCGGGTCATCGTCGGGCCGAAGGAAGCGCTGGCGCGGGACGTTATTTACGTGAAGGACGGCAACTGGCTCGACGGCAAAGGCGGCGAAGTCGGCGTCAAGCTGCGCTCGATGGCAAGGCCGGAACCCGCTACGCTTCGTATCGGAACTGACGGCTGCGCCGAAATCCGCCTTAAAACACCGCAATACGGCATTTCGCCGGGACAGGCCGCCGTGTGCTATGACGGCGACCGCGTGACCGGCGGCGGGTGGATCCGCGGCACGGCCAGCAGTTCCCTGCCCCTTGCGGCTTGACAAAAGGCCGGGAAAAAAGCGATAAAGCGGCTTCCGTTTTTCGAGTTGGCTGAGTAGCTCAGCGGTAGAGCAGGGGAATCATAATCCCTTGGTCGGGGGTTCAAATCCCTCCTCAGCCACCAACTTACCTTTTACCCACATTCAGCACCGTTCGTTAATAGCCGCAGACCCCTTGTAAATCAAGGGGTTTTCTTTTGTCTATATTCATATTCATTCACGGTTATTCATTTACAGCCGCAAAAAACGGGGGCAAGATAGTGGGACAAGAAAAGAAAGGTAGGGGCAAGATGAAACTCACGGACACCGCTTGCAAGAACGCAAAGCCCAGAGACAGGGCTTATAAAATGTTTGACGGCGGCGGGCTTTATCTCGAAGTCATGCCGAACGGCAGCAAGCTATGGCGCGTCAAATACCGCTATCTGGGCAAGGAACGGCGCTTGTCGCTGGGAGCGTATCCGCTGATAACGCTAGCGGAGGCCCGCGAAGGCCGGGAAGAAATCAAGAAACTGCTGGCGAAGGACATTGACCCGGCCACGGCGAAGCTGGAGCGTAAAAGGGAAATTGTCCGTAATGTCGAAAACACCTTTCAGGCCGTCGCGCTGGAGTGGCTGGAGATTCAGAAAAGCCGGGTGAGTGAGGGTTATGTTCAGGCCATTCAGAAACGGCTGGAGAACAATATTTTCCCGTATCTCGGCAGCCGCCCGATAGCGCAGATTACGCCGCCCGAACTGCTGGAGGTGCTACGCAAGATCGAAAAGCGGGGGAAGCTGGAAACCACCAGCAGGCTAAAGCAGTTATGCGGGCAGATATTCCGCTATGGAATCCAGACCGGCAAATGCGAACGCGATGCGGCGGCAGACCTGAAAGGCGCACTGAAAACGAAAAAGACCGAGCATTTCCGTACAATCGACGCGAAGGATATTCCGGCTTTCATTGCGGCGCTGGAGAAAAACGAAGCCCGCCTGTATGCCCGGACGCGCCGCGCAATCTGGCTTTCCATGCTGACATTCTGCCGCCCCGGCGAGATACGGCAGGCCCGCTGGGAGGAAATCGACTTTGAGGAAGCGATCTGGGCTATTCCGGGCAGCAAGATGAAAATGGGCCGCGATCATATCGTGCCGCTGTCAAAACAGGCCGTTGCCATACTGAGAGAACAGCAGGAAGAAACCGGGGCGCTGAATACGCCATGGGTTTTCCCTTCGCAGATCAAGCCGCGCCAATGCATGAGCGACGGCACAGTGGTAAGGGCGATAGACCGCCTTGGCTTTGGCGAAAAGATGGTGGCGCACGGCTTCCGGGCGCTGGCCCGCACCACGATCAGGGAGAAGCTGGGATACGATTCCGAAGTCATTGAAAGGCAACTGGCGCATAAAGCTTCCGGGCCGCTGGGCATGGCTTACGACCGGACAGAGTTTTTAGATAAGCGCAAAAAGATGATGCAGGAATGGGCGAACTTTCTGGAGGCCGTTGCTTCTCAGGGGAAGGTGATTTCTTTGACGGAGAAGAGAAAGAGGGCGTGATGACCAAAAGCAAGCGATTAAACAGAAGCAATGTTTTTGCCGGCCCTTATGATGGTGAACCCGTCCAAATTTCGGATGAACAATTTGAGGGTTTAGAATATGCGGGAAAGCGAGTATTTAACTCAACTCTGCGCGAGACAATCACGAGGGCCTTATATTTTTTTACTGTAAGCCGCGATATGGACAGAAAGGCCAGTACGCGAGAGCAAGAGTACAATCAGCTAACAAAGGTTCAGGAAGCAATCAAAACACTGAATGAGTTTTTTTCTGCTGGAGATATACAGGACGGGGCATACGATTATAAGGAATGGCACACAGCCCATTGTGTAAGGTGGAAGCTGCATGACGCGCTGGTATTCCCTGAACGAACGGATAACGGCGGCGCAGTGTATGAACCTTGGAGAGATTTTTTAGTAAAGGAAAACAGGCCGAAAAGAAAAAGTGTTTATGAAATCAAGGAATCCATCGAACAGAATCCGGGCCAGCCGGTTATTGATCTTGATGATTTTCAAAAAAGCGTAAGCTGGCTGGATTTTGCCTGCACCAGAGCAATGGCAATTTTTAATGCTGAATGCTCCAACGATCAGGGAGCGCCGGAAACTGATGAAGCGTTGCCCGTGATCTTGCGATCGATATCAATTCGGAAAATACTCTTGCAAAACCGCGTCCACTATTTCAAAGACCGGACGGCAGCGTTTTTTCCGGCTGGTTGCATTTGTGCGGGCGCGGTTACAGCATCAGATGAGGGTCCAGTTCCTGTGCATACGATGACTTGAGCCATGCGGGGTCATATTCAAATGAAAATATTTCCTTGTTTCTGGAGGGAGCGGCGTAAAGCGTCCCCATGAGCACAGGTTCGGGGAGTCCCTGCCAATGCGCACAGACCTGAATGGTTTTTTGAAAAGCAATGCCCTTGGTCATTTTCGTCTCCGCTGCGGCACCCGCTTTTTCGTATGCGTCATCCCGGCATCCTGAAGCTTACGTCCCAGGGGGTCATCCCTTGCTATCAGCGAAAGGTCTTCTTCCAGTCCCAGGCAAAAAAGTACGCTTGCGTAAGCGCCCAGTGTTACTCCGCTATCTCCGCGTTCAACCGCGCGTAATGTTGTACGGGTCATGCCGGCCCGTTCAGCAAGCATGGTTGTCGATATTTTGCGGCGCAGCCGGGCAAGACGGATATTCTCGCCCAGCGTTTTCAGGGTGTCCTCCAAAGCTGGAGACAAGGGGGCTATTTTTCTGGCCATATCTTATCTTCCTCAATGGTTCTTAATTGCCTCAATGGTCATTATTATGCCCAATAAAACACCATTTGGCAAGAATAATAACCATTATAATGCTCCGTAAAGCCCATATTTTAGGCCTTGGGCCCCTTCGGCCCCTTTTTCAAGGCCAAGACGAGTTCCGGCACGGACCGTCAGGGTCGCTCCCTCGCATGGCTTTCAAGGTGCCATGCTCGCTCGCAACCCGGCCGGCCTGACCGGAAGCCTTGAAAAATTCCCCCCCGCTTTTTAGTCGCTGCGCTCCGCATGGGGAAAGTGTGCGACATGCACGTAACCCAAACCACGGAGAAAAAAATGTCTATCCAAATGCAACAACAAACACCTACTTTGCCATTACCGTTGCCGAGTGCGACGTTCCCGTGCTGGCGGAAGCATTGCAGGACATTCGCGACGGCAGGAAGTCGATCATGGAAGCGCTTTATAAAAGAAATGAAGAAGGAGAGATTGTTGCCCGTTTCAATGTCTATGTGCAGGATCCGGGATTTCTTGAAAGAAATTACGAGCCGGTGCCGCTGAAGAAGAGCACGATGGAAATCGCGGCCCGGTTCAGGCCGCCGGTGGAGGCATCGGCGATCGCGCCTAAAAAATCGCGGCCGCTGCTGCACCCGAAGGCGGAGGAGATTCTTGAGCGCTATATGGGCGACAGCCTCTTTTTGGAGAGCCCTCTTCTTTGGCTCGGTAGAGAAGTCCTCGGCCAAAGCGCGGTCAATTTCCCTTGGTGTCGTATCGTGCCCCTCAATCAAATTTGAGTAATA